>JAEEGI010003014.1_pt1 | contig 40555 bp, 33 predicted proteins | sample 8958751 | NCBI WGS metagenome assembly JAEEGI01 (sample SAMN16246545, study PRJNA631951) | gut metagenome | biome: gut microbiome; feature: rumen; material: KS-attached | host: Bos | place: Iran: Karaj | collected 2018-10 | reverse complement strand
TACGTATGCATTTTTGCGCGAAGTTCATGCCTGCTTTGAAAGTGCTGCCGAAAACGGTTCCAGTGGAAAAATCCTTAAAAAACGCTTCTCAGATGTAGAAATCTTACTAAAAAAAGACATAGTTTTGTTTGAAAAAGCAAAAAAAAGCAATACGGACTTAGTTTTTTTTGGTATAATAGAAGAAACTGGAGAATATGATTTTCCCTTTGGTAAAGTCGAAGTCTTCAGAAAAGAAAATACACTTTATCAGCTGCGAATCAACGGCCTTGTAATGGAGCACTGTTTTTCGCTGCCGGTATGTATACAAAATGCACAGCCTGGTGACTGCATACAAAGCTCAGACGGCTCAATGCGGAAGCTCAGCGACATTTATTCGGACTGGCACGTTCCAGCCGAGTTACGCCCAATGATTCCGATTTTGCTTGAATTAAAGCAGAACGAGTTTGTGCCAACGTGTATTTTTGGAAAAATATCAGGATTTAAAGATTGGATTGTCTATGAAAAAAATTAAGCTTATTTGTTTCTTTGCCTTTTTTTGTATTTCCTGTAATTTTTTGTTTGCAGAAACTGTGGTAACTGTTGCAGCTCAATCAAGTGTGGAAGCTGTGCAAACGGTTTCCCCGGAAGTTTCAGCTTCAAACACCCGGATTGCAGAGCGGTATTTGAACTCTGCCGAAAAATATCTTTTTGCCGAAAACTGGAACAGTGCTTTTTCACAGGCAGAGCTTGGTCTTCACTACGACAATACTATTTCAGACTTGTATTATATTAAAGCCCTTGCAATGACAAAAAAAGGCGAAAAGCGGGCAGATGTATATGCTGTTATAAAACAGGCAATTGAAAAAGATAAATGGACTAACTACAACCGTAACGGTGCGCGAATCCTTTATGGCGATATTCTTTCTGATTTAGGACTTTATGATGAATCTCTTGCAGTTCTTGATCAGAAGCCTTTTATTTATTCTGCCGATGCCGAGTTTATACGAATCAAAAATTATTATAGAATGGGCACCGCAGATTCAATCAGTCAGGCACGCGCAAAGCTTAATTCCGTGCGAAAGGTTTATCCTGCCGATACACGTTTTCCAAAGCTTTTCTTTATTTTTGAAATGCTTTTTATGAACCGCGCCGAAATGGATTCAACAAGCAATTATGAAATACCGGAAATTGTAAAATCTATCTCTACGGACTATATAAACCGCATTCCAGATTATGATAATAATGACATTGATACAGAAGTAATGGCACTTTTGTTTGCCGACGGCCAGCAGCAGACACGACTGTTAAAAGCAGTTGGAGAAAAAAACAGCAATTCTCCTTTGTATGCATACGCAGGACTTAAAACCGGTATTCTTTCTGAAGAAAAAGCATATAATCTTTTCTTTGAATCATCTGCAGATAATTACAATCTTGATCTGTTAAAGGCTTTTGCAGCCTTAATACAAAATGAGGGCTTACAGGCAAATCTTCACGACAGGCTTAATTCCTTTACCGGCACACTTTTCGTAGACGAAGAGCTTGATCTGCGAATCGAGCTTACAATTCAGTATGAACGCGGCCGCCCGGTTAAAGTTTCTTATGATGCAGATAATGATGATGTGCTCGATTTACAGGCCGAATGTGATTTTGGTGTACCGGTTCGCCTTGAGTTCCATAATGCCGATATGACACTTGAATACAATTCATACCCGGCTGTTAAACAGATAGAAATGAATGAGCAGAAAATGCTTTTCAATTTCTTAGACAACGATTTTTCTTACGAGCCTTTTGACATGACTGCCGAAAAACTTTTTACACAGTTTAACGTAAACTTCTTTATTCCTTATATAAACAGGGAAGTTACAGTACCGGAAGAATATATGCTTGCAAAAAAGGCTTCTTCTGTGGTAGTCAAAACTAACGAGCGAAGAAACTCAGAGGTAAGATATTCTGTTTACGACGGAATGCCTGTTTATGCAGCCTTTTATGAAGCTTCAAAAAGATACGCTTATGCTTCAATGGAAGCCGGTTATCCTTTTGTGCGCTATGTAGATACAGATGGTGATGATTATTTTGAAACTATAGAAAGCTATGATTTTTCTTTCAGCAAAAAGTTTATTTCCGATGAATCCAAACAGCTTGTAAATAACGTATTTGGCGATAATGTTTTTTCTGCCGATATGTTCCTGTTGTCTGTAGAGATTGACCGTAACGGTAACACAATCAACGAGTTTAAAGAAGAGTACACCGCATACAATGGTAAAAAAACTTTCTGGGATAATGATGATGACGGTCACTGGGATTGTGCGTATATCCGTCATTCAGACGAAAGTAATTCCGGCATCCTGCGTGAAGAAGCAATTTTCTATGATAAAAAAGGAAACGAAATTGTTTCGCTTGTTTCGGAAAATGGAACTCCTTCCTTAATCAGCTATATGGGAAATCAGTATCCTGTAATTACTGGAGAGAAAAAATCATTGTACTGGCTTGAACAGAAAGGCGATTCAGAATGCGAAGAAATTATTGAAAAAGATAATTGGAAAGGCTATCTGAATGGAGCTGTAAAACTTATAGAATATAAAGATAATGTAAGGCTTTTTGTAATAAGAATAGATTCTTCTGTTTATTGCAGACTTGTGCCAGAATCATTATCTGAATAAATCAGGATAAATAAATGTGTAAAAATAAAATAAAAAACATTCTCAGAAAAAATCTGATTTTTTATATCATTGTTTTTTCTGTGGCAAGTCTTTTTTTCAGCTGTAAATCTGTAAAGCTTCCCGAAAACGTAGAAAAGCCTCTTGATTATACTGATGAAGATGTCGTTAAAAACGAAATTAAAAACATAACAACGCTTCTGGAAACTCTGCCTGTAAAAGCCTTGTGGCGTGCCTGTATACTTGGCGATGAAGAAGTTATTAAAAAGTGCAGGGAAGCAGTTGAAACTCAGCTGGCTCTTGCAATTCAGGAAAAGCGTTATTACGATGCAGCCCGTTTCGAAAAGTCTATTGCTTCCGTAGGTTTTGCAGTTAACGATGAAGAAATAAAAGCTGCTCTGGATGGTGCTGATTCTACTTATGATGTTCCGGGCTTTACTGTTGACGAATCACTTCTTCCTCAGACAATCAACGACTGTATAAATGCAACTGTTACGGTTTGGGTAGATAAAGGACTTAAAATAAAAGACGGCAGCGGTTATGCAGATGTTGTAATAGGTTCAGGTTTCTTTATAGACAAGCGCGGATATTTAATTACAAACCATCACGTTATTCAGGATTTGGTTGACCCAAAATATGAAGGCTTTGGCCGCTGCTACGTTAAGCTTCCTTCCGATATGGAAACTAAGATTCCTGCAAAAATTGTCGGTTATGATTCTGCTGTAGATATAGCTTTATTAAAAATAGAATCTGCACCTCAGTTTGTGTTTGAGCTTGGTTCAAGTTCCGATTTGGCGGTGGGCGATAAGGTTTCTGCAATCGGTACGCCAATCGGTCTGGAGGGTACTTTAACTTCCGGTATTATTTCTTCTACAGACAGAAAACTTAATACAATCGGTAATGTGTTCCAGCTTGATGCGGCCGTAAACTCAGGTAACTCCGGCGGTCCTTTGATTGATGAAAATCGTAAAGTACAGGCAATTGTTTTTGCAGGAATGCTTCAGTTCCAGGGTCTGAACTTTGCAATTCCAATTGAATATTTGCGCCAGCTTCTTCCTGCTTTATACGAAGGTGGAGAAGTTCAGCATTGCTGGATAGGGGCATTTGGTCATACAAAAAAAGAAAAGAATAAAAAAATCGGACTTGAAGTTCAGTACGTAATGCCTGGTGGAAGCGGTGCTTTTTCGGGCTTAAAAGAAGATGATGTAATTATCAATGCAGATAAAAAAGAAATTACTTCTGTTGATGATTTCCAGTATCTTCTTATGGGTAACCAGCCGGACACAATTGTTGAATGTACCTACAAAGATAATGAAGGTGAACTTCATACAATTCCTATTTACCTTGAAAAACGTCCTGAAAATCCTGTCCAGAAGTTTTTCTATAGTGATTTACCGGAAGAATCATTTATCCCGATTTTTGGCATGAAGCTTTCTCATTCATCGACAATAAACAGAAAATCCTATACAATAGTAAAAATATATAGCGGTACGAGTGCAGACGAAATGGGGTTGTCTGAAAACGACCCTGTTACAATTCAGGAATATAAGTTTGATTACGAAAACGAATATTTCCTTGCACTCTTACAGGTTCAGCGGCATAAAAGGGGCTTTATTGATGTAATGCTTACAATGGGAGCCACTTTTGACAGTCCGTATTATTTTTAAGACTACATTTGCAGTAAGCTGGAGTAAAACATGACCGAAATGAAATACAAGCGTAATTTCTGTATTGTCGCACACATTGACCATGGAAAATCAACCTTATCTGACCGCCTTATTCAAAAGGCAAAGATTATTGATGACCGTAAAATGGTTAATCAGATTCTTGATAATATGGATATTGAACGTGAGCGTGGTATTACAATTAAAAGCCAGGCGGTAACAATTCCCTATCATGCAAAGGACGGTCACGACTACGAGCTGAACTTTGTAGATACTCCGGGACACGTAGACTTCAGCTATGAAGTTTCCCGTGCAATTGCTTCGTGCGAAGGGGCACTTCTTCTTGTAGATGCAACACAGGGTGTAGAAAGCCAGACTGTAAGTAATATGTATATGGCACTTGAACACGATTTGACAATGGTGCCTGTAATCAACAAAATAGACCTTGCTTCTGCCGATATTGAAAGCTGTAAAAGACAAATTGATAATGAACTTGGTCTTGATTCCAGCGAAGCAATGTGTGTTTCTGCAAAAACAGGCGAAGGTATTGATGAGCTTCTGGAAGCAATTGTTACTAAGTTTCCGGCACCAACAGGCAACCCAGAAGGAAAGCTTGCCGCTCTTATTTTTGACTGCCACTATGATGTTTACCGTGGTGTTGTTGTTCACGTGCGTGTTATGGAAGGCCGCTTAAAAACCGGTGATATTATCAAAATGATGAGTACCGGTACTGAGTATAAGGTTGAACAGTGCGGTGTATTCAAAATAAATTATGAAGAAACAGGTGTGCTCGAAGCTGGTGATGTAGGGTACATTATTTCCGGTCTTAAAACTGTAAGCGATGTAAAAGTTGGTGATACAATTACAACTGCTGCAGACGGTGTAGATTCTCCGTTGCCTGGTTTTAAGGAAGTTAAGCCTGTTGTTTATTCTTCTATTTACCCAATGGATTCAAACGATTACGAAGAGCTTAAAGACAGCATGGAAAAGCTTAAGCTCAACGATGCAAGCCTTGTTTACGAAAAAGACAGTTCTCTTGCTTTGGGTAACGGTTTCCGCTGCGGCTTCCTTGGACTTCTTCATCTGGAAATTGTTCAGGAACGACTTGAACGTGATTTTGACCAGGCTGTTATTTTTACTGCTCCTTCTGTACGTTATCTGCTTCATCTTTCGAATGGTGAAGATATGTATATAGATAATCCTTCTGAATATCCGCAGGGACGAATAAAGGATTCTGAAGAGCCGTATATTAAAGCTTCAATTATTACTCCTTCAGAGTATCTGGGCTCGATTATGGCACTTTGTACCGAAAAGCGCGGTGCTCAGACAAATATGACTTATCTTGATACAAAGCGTGTTGAACTTTCTTATGAAATGCCTTTAGCCGAAGTTCTGTTTGATTTTTATGACAGGCTTAAGAGCTACAGCCGCGGTTATGCTTCTTTTGATTATGAAGTTATCGGTTACCGGCCAAGTGATCTTGTAAAGGTTGATATTCTTTTGAACGGAAAACAGGTTGATGCCCTTTCTCTTTTGTGCTTTAAGGATAATGCAGTTGCAAGAGCCAGAAAGGTTTGTGAACGCCTGAAGGATGAAATCTCACGACAGCAGTTTAAAATTGCAATTCAAGGTGCAATTGGCGGCCAGATTATTGCACGCGAAACTGTAAACCCTGTTCGAAAGGACGTTCTTGCAAAATGTTACGGCGGTGATATTACCCGTAAACGTAAGCTTCTTGAAAAACAGAAGGAAGGTAAAAAGCGCATGAAGATGATTGGTGATGTAGAGTTGCCTCAGAGCGCCTTCCTTGCAGTTCTTAAAGAAAAAGAAGAGTAACTTATTGACTTGTCGTTTTCGGACTGGACCCGAAAATCTTAATAAAAACCTCTATCTCTGCGCGCACTCGTTTTAAGAAAGATATATCTGTAGAAGCTTTCCATCCATCCGGGAAGTGCAGGTAAAGGTATTCCCTGTCATTAAGTAATTCAATTATTCTGTGGTTACGTTCTGTTTCCGGGAGCTTTGTTTCTCCAGTAAGTATGCTGCGTAATTCTGTAAGTGCGGCTGTTTCGTCTTTGAAGAATTGCAGGAGTTCTGTTTTATTTTTTTGAGATTCTCGTGTCGGGCACGAGAATGACAGGTTTTGAATTATGTCATAGTCGGGCTTGACCAGTCTATCTGCGTATACAGGCTTTTTTTGTGGAATCATCAAGGGTAGTCCATTATCAGCGGAATCAAAAAGATTTTTTTCATCCTGGAAAAGTGAATTAAACGTAATGGCGTAACTGCTTAGTATATGTGTGGTAAATGTTTTAGAACCGTTTTTATCTTCTGTTTTTTTTGTTGCGGAAGAAAAAGCTGAGCCGTAATTCTGCACAGGATTAAGTCTGTTTGCAGAAAGAAGCCTGTTTGTATGTGCCGGTGTACCTTTACCGTGTGTTATTCCTGCTGTAAAAGAAAAATCAAGACCGTAAATAAATACAGGTACTTCATCATTTTTTCTGAACTTTAGGGCATAATAAACTGCTGTTAGTCCTACCGAACCAAAAGGGTTGTTAGTCGGCGGTAACAGATTTGAATCCTGCAGATTATGAATAAAGTTTGCATCGGCATAAAGTGTTGTAAAAAAAGAAATGTCTTTAAGTGCAAATGTATGCGCCAGAGTAGGGATTGAAGAAAGACCTGCAAAAATATGAGTTCCAGCCTTGAGAGTTCCTATAAATGCTTTTGTTATTACCTGCTGGGCTTCTTCTATAAAAACTCCATCCGGTGTGATTCCGTTTTGCAGTAGCGGCTGAAGGGCAGTGTCTGCACAAAGAATAAAGTAATCTTTTTCATTACCTTTTAATTGAGCAATACCTTTGTCTATGCTTTGGCCTGCGCCAAAAACAATTATGCTTTTACAAACTGAATTAAAATAGTTTTCAATCGGAGTTGTCTGTGGTAACAGCCCAAGGTTTTTGAAAAAGTTTTTTGAATAATTGTGTCCGAACTTTGTAAGCGTAACTCTGTTTGACCAGAAGGTCATGATTGCATTTGTACATGCCTGTCCAAGCTGTGAATAAAATTGGACATTGAATTGAACTCCAGCCGAAAAGTTTAAGCATAAAACTCGTCTGAATGTTCCGGCTGGCGGAAGAGAAAATCCATTTTCTGTTACATACTTTTTCTTATTCAAAATCACAGGAAGATTATAGATTTCTTCTTTTGAAAGGAATGTGAACTTTCCGGTTTTATTCAACTGCTGCCAGTTTTGTGTGGTTTGAGTTTGAGAATCGTTTATAAAATCACTCAGGTTTGAATCAATCTCAACTCCAAGCATAATGCAGTTTTCCGGAAGCCTTTGTTCAAGCTCTAAAAGGCCGTAGGGAAGAACAGGGGAGAGGCAGAGAATGATTGTTCCCGGAAGAATGTTCAGAGTTGAAACTGTTTGTAATATTGCTTTATCTGGAGCGTATTTAGAATAGAGAAACTTATTTTGATAAGAAACAGAAAAGCCCTGCGCAGTATTAACGAGGCAGGGCTTTTGGTTAATAATGTTTTCCAATACTATAACAAATTACTGTAATAAGTTGAAATGAAATTATTTTCCAAATTAGGGCTGCTTGTTAATGCATCCTGTGCTGCATTATTGTCGTAATTAACGATTGCATTGATAACAGTAGGTTTGTCATCATCAGAGATTTCTTTGCTTTCAGATGAAGTATACTGAATTACAATTACATAGTCGCTCATTACGAGTGGATCTGAATATTCATTAAGCTTAAGCTTGAATGCTATTGTAAGGAAGTTTTCGTTTGTATCAGCACCGCGAAGACCATCGATTGATGTGTCTACAGTACCTGTAACGCTTGTGTTACCATAGTTTAATGGGAATGGAGCAACTTCTTTCTTTTCTACACCAAGCTTTTCGCAGGCTTCATCAAAAGAAGAAGCAGCAGCTTCTGACTTGAACATGTTAGCCTGTGCAATAAAGTAATCTTCAATTATACCGCTTTCATAAGAAGTCATATAATTTGAAACTCTTGTTTTCATTTCTTCGTTTTCAAAGTCTGGCTGAACTGGAGCTGCATTTGCCTTGAAGATTGAATAACCTGTTGTAGTCTGAATTACTGGACTTACAGAACCTGAAGCAAGGTCAGAAAGCTTTGCAAGGTCAGCTTTGTCGTTAAGAATGTTTTCAACCTGATATTGATAAGAGCTTGTAAGCTTGCCTTCTGTGTTGCTGTAGTTGTTTTCTGAATATTCAGTAACTGCATCTTCAAAAGTGATTTCTTCTTTGCTGATGCGTTTTGCAACCTTGTCTGCTGTTGATTTATCTTCAACAGTAATAACGCTCAAATCATAATTGATAAACTTAGCTTTATTATTTGCAGCATATTTAAGAACTTCTTCTTCCGGGAAATCAGCTTTTTTGTAAGCAACCATATTAAAGCCACGTTTTTCTGTACCATAATTCTGGAAAAAGTTAAGCTCTGCTTCTGCAATTTTTACACCGTAGAGGTTATCGATTCCTAAGAAATCTGATGATGAACCGAACATATCATCATGGAAACGAGATGTATAGAGACTGTTCTCAATGTTTTTTCTAAGATTTTCTACAGATGAAGGATCAGCCTGCTTATAAAGCTTAGAAGAGAACTTGCCGTTGTCGTCATAGAAGTAAGGACGGAGCTGTCTGTTAACAGCTTCTTTTGGAACTTTCCATCCGCTCTTTTTAACAGCATCTTCGTAAGCATACTTTGTTACAGTTGAGTTGAAGGCATACTGGAAGAGATAGTACTGTATAGAAGAATCAATCTGGATTCCCTGCTGGCGGTACATTTCTGCATACTGAGAAATGAAATTAGCAAAATCTGAGCCCTGCTCGTAAGTGATTTTACGGCCATTGTAGCTGCCGAACTCCAATGGTTTGTTGTTGGTTGCTCTGCCTAAAGAACTTGGCAAAACAAATGCTATAAGACAGATAATCAGGATGATGATAGAACCTGCTGTGTACATTACACCTTTTTTCATATACTAATCCTTGTAATTTTTATTTAAGATAATTATAAGATTTTAACATAGAGTTATTGAGGTGTCAATTAGCGGAATTAGCGTGTTTTGCTTATGTAAAACTGCACACTGAAGTATAACAAAAAAAAGATTTTTCTTTATTTTCTGGAAAAGTGGTATATAATTAAAATATACAATTTTTTTAAAGGAGTGCTTGGTATGGCAAAAAAAGGAAAAGATTATTTTGGTTTTGGAAGATTGGTTAGCATTATTTTCGCTATCATTCCTTTCACAGCATGGTTGTTTGGTATAATCACAAGATTCAAGGAAGGAAAACCTGTTGCAGGTATTATCAGAATCTTCTGCGGTTGGTTTGTTTGGGTTTGTGACTTAATCATGATGATTATTAAAGGTTCTATTTTAAGAGTATTGAACTGCTAGTTTTTTAGCATAGAAATAGAATAAGACCGTCCCTAAAGCTGAAAAAGCTTATAAAAAGGACGGTCTTTTTTTGTCAAACTTATTAAGAGATTTTAATAGTTTATAGTTGCATAAATTGAATATACATGCTTGTCTTTTGATTCTATGAGGTTTTTCAAATCTTCAATATAATTGTAACGCCAGCTGCCGGTTATTAAGAGTGTCTCAGATATTCCCGGTGAAATTGTAAGTCCAGCTTCTATTCCAAAAACGTTTGAAGAATTAGTGTTTCCGAACAGGGCCAGGTTTTCATTAGAATAGTATGAGCCTTGTAAAACTATGCCTAATCTGTATTGTCCATTCATAGAGAAAAGATGGCTTGCGGAAATACCTCCATAGGCTTCCGTAACATTTAATCCCGCAAACATATCTTCTACTGAGAATGTGATGCCTCCGTCCAATACAATTGAAGTAAAAAAATTATCGAAGGTATGGCTAAAATTAATAGGAATGTCAAAGCTCTTCCAATTGATTTGACTAACTTTAGAAAGTAATTCAATAATTTCCTTAGTTTTATACCAATACATACCGGCTTTGAGGGTGTCGTCGTAATGTAAAGGTTTACGGAGCAGTAAAAGGGTTGTCCTTAAAAAATCAAAAGACCAGTTAACACTCTGGACCTTAAAGTTTTTTGTTAAAAGCACATCATAGTTTAAAACTGTAGAAATATTTCCTTTTATTCCCCAATAATCTATAGAGGAGTTCTTTTTCTTAAAAGAAAGAATTCCGGTGTCATCCGGCGAATAATTTGATGAAGTAAAGAAATATCCGCCAAGCCATACAATATTTTTAATTCCAATCAAGCCGCTGAATATATCGGTCATTATCTGTGTACCGGTAAAATCGTTAACCGTTACACCTCTAACCGGATCGCCAGATGGTATGTTAAAATTAATGTCTGTAAGAAAAACTCCATAACGGCTTCCTGCAGTTCCAAAAGCAAAGGTTATATTTTTTCCTTTTCTGCCAAGAAGAAGGTCTGAGTATCCCTGTACTAAGCTTCCTTCCTGACTTCCAAAATCGGTATTTATTTCAAAGCCAGTGTAGTAAACAGCATCTAGACTTGTTCTAATCTTAAAAAAGCTGTCGCTTGAATCTCTACCAATTGGATAGGCAAGTTCATTTACAAAGGACGAAAATGTGTAGAAAAAAGTGTCTGCAAGATTTTTATTTTGGGAAATCTTGTTTGTAAGTGCTGAGGCATCAAAAGCCTCTGCTGTAAGAGGTTTAAGTAACAAAAAAAATGCAGAAAAGATAATTATAAGTTTTCTTTTCAATTTGAACCTCCCAAGCTTAACCAACCGCTTGTTTTATCAGAGAGAGAATAGGTCAGGCTTTCAGAATTACTTTCTTCTGAAACATAATGAGAGGAGCTAAGTGTAATTTTGCTGACTCTATAGTAGCAGGTACAATCAAGAGCCTTTTTATCTACAATATAACCGTCCGAACTGTAGCTAAGGTTCAGCTTTTCCTCATAAGGAATGTCAGGAGCATCTTCAGGAAGTGTAAAATCATACTTTTTATATTTTTTGCCTTCGTCAGTTGTATAATAACCTTCGTAAACACCAACGGCTGATGAAATGTAAACCCTTTTTATAAGTTTAAAATTATTATAAGGATTTTCCGTACTACGCCAGATATAATAAGCATAATCTCTGGACCAGTCCTGCGAATCATCTTTTGAAACATTTTTTTCGAAAGATAATGAATAGTAGATTTTTGCGCCTTCATCGGACATTTCAATTTGCGGTGTGAACTTTGGTGCAAAAGGAATTAGAGCCGCATTAAGTACAAAAGAACAGGATGTAAAACAGAAAATAAAAAAGCTGATTGAAAGAATAACTGCTGAATGTTTAAGTTTTCTTTTCAAGTATAATCCCCCAGATAAGTCTAAAAAAATATAATTATCTGCTTGTTACAAGTGCCTGCTTTGACTTATAGCGGGCAACAGCTTCATCGATAAGCAGCTGAACAAGTGCATTGAACTTTAAGCCTGCAGCTTCGCACATTTTTGGGAACATACTTATAGAAGTAAAGCCGGGCATTGTATTAATTTCGTTCAGGTAAACAGCTTTTGTATCTTTGTCTATAAAGAAATCTACGCGGGCAAGACCGGTTGCATCAAGAACCTTATAGGCAGCGCAGGCAGTTTTTCTTATTTTTTCCAGATCATTTTCAGAAAGCTGGGCTGGAATAATCAGTTCGGCACCGTCTGGATCATTGTATTTTGCATCAAAATCATAAAAATCATGGCTTGGAGCAATTTCACCAGGGATATATGCAGTTACTTCTTCAACAACGCTGTCTACCGGGAAGGTAACGGAGTTTCCTGTAACGGAACATTCAATTTCGCGGGCACCATTTAAGGATTTTTCAACAAGAACCTTGTCATCCCACTGAAAGGCTTCCATAAGTGCAAAGGAAAGTTCTTTTCTGTTGTTTGCTTTTGCAGTTCCGTTTGAGCTGCCTGCACAACAAGGCTTTACAAATAATGGATAACCTCCAAGCTCCTTTTCTGTAGATTCAATAACTGCATCATAAACAACAGAATCAAGAACTACACATCTTTTTATGCAAACATAAGGAACAACCGGAAGTCCAACGCTTTCCCAAATCATCTTTGTTTTTTCTTTATCCATTGTGATGGCGCTTGAAAGATGAGTGCAGCCAACGTAAGCAATATCGGCCATTTCGAAAAGTCCCTGGATTGTACCGTCTTCGCCGTAAGTTCCGTGAAGGGCAGGGAATACAACATCTATATCAAGTGATTTTCCGCCTGCAACAAATGCATTGTTTTTTCCGCCAGGAATTACGCTTACAGCCTTTGATTCATCAGCGGTAATTGTAAAGGTTGCTTTATCATCCTCGCGGATTCTTTTATATTCAGATTCCGGCTGCAGGTACCACTTGCCGGCTTTTGTAATACCGATGAGTGTTACTTTATCTTCTTCAGAAAAGCCTCTTGCAATTGAAGAAGCAGAAATTAAGCTGATTTCGTGTTCGCCGGATCTTCCGCCGTAAATAAGTGCTATATTCATTTTATCCTTCCTTTTTCCTGTTATTTCATTTCCTGTAATGCTTTTTTTGCTTCGGTAATTTCATCGTATGGCATTACATAATCCTTGTAGATTATGCTGTTTTCGTGTGATTTTCCAAGAAGCAGTACAATATCATTTTTCTGAGCCATTCTGAAGGCTTCGCGGATTGCTTTTGGTCTGTCGTGAATGATAAAGAGATTTTCGTTCATCTTCATTCCCTGTTTTTCAGCACCAACAGCAATCATTTTTAAAAGCTCAACTGGATCTTCGCCACGAGGGTCTTCATCTGCAAGAATTACATAATCGCAGAACTTGGCGGCAATTTCACCCTGGAGTGGCCGTTTTGTTAAATCGCGTTCGCCACCGCTTCCAAATATTGCAAAAATCCTTCCTGAACAGCGTTTGCGTAAAGGAGGGAAAATTGTTTCAAAGCTTGAAGGGGTGTGTGCATAATCAACAATTACTTCAAAAGGCTGGCCTTCATCAATAACTGTCATGCGCCCTTTGATTGGCGTGAGCTTTGTTGTATATGAAGCAACTTCTTCAAACGTGAGACCTGTAACGCTGCTTACCGCTGTAATTGCTGCCATAAGATTGTAAGCATTAAAAGCTCCCGGAAGAGCGGCCTTTACAGAAAAACGGCTTTTAGCACGCGGCATAACAGGATCATAATCATCTGCGTAAATTGCAGTTTCGCCATCAGCCTCAACATCAAAGGTAAGGCCGTAGGTTGCAGAAGCAATGTTTCTTGCTGTCATATAGCGCAGATTATCTGGAATCTTTGGAAGAGGAATTGCGCCGGCTCCATTTTCTGCCGCCGCTTTTCCAGCCTTGCCTTCTGTTGTAAAACCGTAAACGTTATGCTTTGTTGCAGCTATAAAATATTCTGCAGAAGGATCTTCAAGATTTACAATTCCAATAGAGTTTATTTTCCGCTTTTCGCCGGCAACTGTCTTAACATGATTGTGTTTGTCGAGTGCGCGGAAAAGGTTTGCTTTGTCTGCACGGTAGGTTTCAAAGTTTTTGTGGAACTCAAGGTGTTCAAGCGTTACGTTCATAAAAACGCCGCAGTCAAAAAGAATGTTGCCACAGCGGTTGAGCTTTGTTGAAAGTCCGTGGGATGAAGCTTCTACTACTGCATATTCACAGCCGTTATCGAGCATTTCGTTAAGGTGATGCTGGATGATTGGTGCTTCCGGTGTTGTCTGGTGCTGCGGGTTAGGAAGAGCTTCGCCGCCAAAGGAATATTCAACGGTAGAAATAAAGCCTGCCTTGTGTCCTGTGGCGCGTAAAAGCTGCCAGATAAACGATACGGTTGAGCTTTTTCCTTCTGTTCCGGTAACTCCAATTACAATGAGCCGCTCTGATGGAGAATCGTAAAAACGGTCGGCAATTGGAGCCATGGAAAAGCGTGCGTCCGGAACCTGAATAAGGGCTGGACTGAACTTAATTGTTTCATCAGAAAGGGCGTTGTCCATTGTCCGTTTTATTATTGCTTTTGCTGTTTCTTTTTGAATCTCCGGTGATAATTCTCCCTGGAATACTACAGCATTTGCGCCGTTTAAGATTGCCTGTGGAATGTAAAGTGTTCCGTCGGTATGAGTGCCGGGGAGTGCAAAGTAGAGTGAATCCTTTGTAACTTCGCGTGAATCGAAAACAAGATTTGAAACTGAAATATTTTCAAACTCAGATAAATCGTTAATAGCAGACATGTCTGCCGCAACTATTTTGTTCTGGAATGCCGGCAGAAGCTGTGATAAAAGTTTTGTCATAATATAATTTTAGTGATTATGGATTTGTTTTTCAATAAGTGTTGAAAATAACCTTTGGGAACATTATTATTGATGTATGTACGAAGTCAGGGTAGAAGCGGATTTTGCAGCCGCTCATTTTTTAAGAGATTATAACGGTAAGTGTGAAAATCTGCACGGTCACAATTATAAGGTTTATGCTCATGTTCGGGGCAACCAGCTTAATGAAGGCGGAATGCTTATGGATTTTTCTAAGCTGAAGGGTGCTCTGCGTTCTGTCTGTAAACAACTTGACCACACAAACTTAAACGATATGCCTGTTTTTGACCAGAATCCCAGCGCAGAACGAATTGCAATGTATATTTACACCGGAATCATAGAGGAGTTAAAAAAAGAAGGACAGGATTTGTCTTTCACCGAAGGAAAAACTTCTCCTGTCCTTTTTGCCGTAGATGTATTCGAAACCGATACATCGCGTGCTAGATATAGTCCTTGTTAAGTGACCCCAGTTTTGCTATTCAAAACTGGAAGCAGCCGCCGTTAGTGTTTACGGTAAAGATTTAATTACTTGTGGCTGCTTCTATTACTGCATCAAAAGCTGAATTAGTGTAGTAATTGCTTCCATCTCTGTTAAATAGTAATGGATACTGAGTTTGACCATTTCCTGTTTTTATCCAGGAATCCTGACTGCTTATTCCCCATACAGTTACGTTTGTAATTCTGTTGTTGCCGGAATACTTTTTACCGTATTTTTTCAGCATATTAAAGTATTGTTTGTAATTAGCTGCAGCTTCGTTCTGAGATTTTGCAGAAATGTCAAACTCTGTAACATGAACATCATAACCAGCGTTAAGATAACGCTTGAGTGCATTTTCATAGCTACCTACGCCTGGCCAGCTAGGACCAACATGTGATTGCATTCCTATTGCATCGATTCTTGGTTTTACACTCTGACCGTTTACAGTTTTTGCACTTCCATTACGGATTTCATCTGCAATATGAAGAATTGCACTTGTTTTCCAACCGCCATCGTAATCCATATATTCGTTGTAATCATTGTAGCAGAGTTTTACATCGCCTGGTGCATAAGCATTTGCAAAGCGGAAAGCATTTATAATGAACTCTTCGCTTCCATAAATCTGATACCATCTAGAACCGCCGTTAGAAGGAGCCTTGTCTTTAGTACCAGCTGTAGAACCTCGTAACCAGTTTTGAGAACTTCCTGTATATGATTTTCCTGCATCATCAGCCATTGCTTCATTTACAACGTCCCAAGCCCATACAATATGCTTACCATTATTGTTGTTCTTTTCCCATTCTGCTACGTGTTCAAGTACAGTTTTTATGTACCATTCGTGACGGGCTGTCATAGTTTCTTTATCAACAAGATTTGTTATTTTATCACCAGAGGTTTTTGGATCATAGTCAACAGCAAAGAAAGCTTCTGGAGTCTGAGAATGCCAGGTAAGAACGTGTCCTCTCATAATAAGACCAGAATCCTTACAGGCTTTTAAGATGTTATCCATTTGATTAAAACCATTAAGAACTGGTACATCAATTGTTTTACCATTACTTGCAGTAAACTTTGTTGAAGAAATTGCAGGCTTTGATTGTCCCCAGGTTATGCTGAATATTCCATCAGGTTTGAACTCGTTTCCCATAGTGATTGAATCAGCATGCTTTGAAAGACCTTCTCTTACAGAGGCCGAAGCAAGTTCTGAATGTCCCCATGGACTGTATTCACAGGCAATTCCGAATGAGTCAAATATATCCTTGTAAGCTTCTTTTATTGATGGAACTGAATCGTCTGTCCAGGTGTCAGCTCCTGCAATAACAGTCATTTTATAGGTGACTTTGATATTTACATTTGCAACATAAATTTTAAGATTAGTTTTGGTTGTTTCATGAGTTGAAAGATAGAATACATTTTCGCCATCAAGTTGTTTTGTAAGTCTTCCACTCAATGTTACCCATTCAGAAGTGCCTGTAGCAAATGTGTGTTCTGCAACTACAGGATAATCAGATGTGTTTAATTGCCACATCAGTCTGGCTGCATCACCTGTGTTTTCAACCTTCATGTCAGCAGAAAACTCAATTGTAATTTCTTTTGAACTGGCTTCTTTGATTGGATATGTAATGTAGGTCCAGTCATTAGATGGTACACTTTTTCCATCAATAATAATTACATCTGTTTTTTCATCAACAGTATTTCCATCAGTTACACCGTTTTTTGGATCATGAGTAGGATTATTGATGGTACCGGTTTTAGTTACCATTCGTTGATTATCTGTATTTGCATTCTGATTACAACCAGCTAAAAATATGGCTGAAATTGCAAAAAAGAATGCACAAAGCATTTGATTAAGTTTTTTCATAAAATTACCTCCAAAATTATATATAGATTGTCGCATCAAGTGCGATAATGACAATTTATTTTCAACAATGACATTTTTTTTTATAATGACATTTTTTTTTCGGCAAGGACTGTATTGTTAGCGTACTGGGATACCTTGTTTGCGTAAATCGTCTTTGATTGAGCCTACGGTGTACTGGCCGCTGTGGACCATTGTGGCGATTAGGGCAGCATCAGCTTTACCTTCGGTGAGGACAGTGGCAAGATGCTGTGGGGTTCCGCCGCCGCCTGAAGCAATTACAGGAACAGGTACGTTTTCAGCAATCATTCTTGTAAGATTTATTTCATAGCCGTCTTTTGTGCCGTCTGCATCCATGGAATTAAGTACGATTTCGCCGGCTCCAAGAGAAACTGCTTTTTTTGCCCATTCAAGTGCATCGATATCCGTTTTAATACGGCCACCGTTGATGTAAACTCTGTAACCGCTAGGCATTTCATCATCCTTTGCGGCATCCATGCCAAGTACAATACACTGGTTGCCAAAAATGCGTGCTCCTTCCGTAATCAGTGAAGGATTTTTTACTGCCTGACTGTTCAGGGAAACCTTTTCGGCCCCCGCCAGAATTGTGCTTCTTATATCGTCAATGGTTCCAATACCGCCGCCAACACAGAACGGAATGAATACCTGGCTGGCAACCTTTGCAATCAAATCAAGGATTGGGCCTCGTCCGCGGGCAGAAGCAATAATGTCGTAAAAAACAAGCTCGTCTACACCCTGGCGGTAATATTCGGCAGCCATTTCAACCGGGTCGCCAACATCAATATTATTCTGGAACTTAACGCCCTTTGTAGTGCGTCCATCCTTTACATCCAAACAAACTATAATTCTTTTCTTTAACATATTTCCTCTTTTAAAGCCCGCAGAAGTTCTTCAAAATCTTAAGACCAGGTTCACCGCTTTTTTCCGGGTGGAACTGGCATGCAAAAACATTACCGCTCTGAATTACAGCAGGAACTTTTATTCCATAATCTGCAGTTGCCTTAATCATTTTTTCATCATCAGGGCAGATTACATAGGAGTGAACAAAATAAAAATCTGAGTTTTCTGGGACGCCTTGAAGAATAGGGCAGGAACCGTTTTGCAGAGTGATATTGTTCCAGCCCATGTGAGGAACTTTTAAGCCGGCATTTTCCATTTCCGGAGAGATTTTATAAAAATGTTTGATTTTACCTTTTGCTAATCCAAGACAATTTGTATCGCCTTCTTCGGACCAGTCAAAAATAATCTGAGAACCAAGGCAGATGCCAAGAATTAGTTTGCCTTCTTCATTGCATTTTTTCAGGAAATTGTCGAAGCCTGATTTTTTGAGTTCTCCCATAGCATAAGCGGCATCGCCAACACCGGGAAAAATTACTTTATTGCAGTTTTTCAAATCGTCAGGATTTTTAGAAAGAATGTGCTCTATGCCGATATGGTCAAGGGCACGTCCAACGCTGGTAATGTTACCGGCATTGTAATCAATAATACCAATCATATTGTGTTAATGTAACTGAATATGATTGGTATTGCAATAGGGAAAAACTTACACTTATTGTAACAAACTCTACAATAAGTGTACGGAAACTTCTGCTGTTATACCTTGAATAAGTCGACCTGGGCGCCGATTTTGTCGATGGCTTGTTCTACGGTGCGGGAAATCTCGTTCAGGGAAGCGCCTGTTTCGTTAATTTTCTGGGCACCGATTGCCATTTCTTCCATGCTGACAGACATATCTTCGGTTGTTTCTTTAAGGGCAGACATATCGTTTACAACAGCATCACTCTGAACAGCCATATCCTTAGAAGAACTGCGAACTTCAACTGTATTGTCGTTCATGCTGCGAAGGGCATCTGTAATCTGTTTAGAACCGGCATTCTGTTCTTCCATTGCGGCATGAATCTGAAGCATAAGCTCGTCTGTTTCCTTAAGCTTAGTGGAAACAACTGCAAGAGAATCGCTGGCTTCTGAAGAAGAGGCTGCAACATCAGAAATAGAAGAACGGATGATGTTAAGCTGTTCTCCAATTTTCTTTGACTGAGCAGAAGATGTTTCTGAAAGCTTTCTGATTTCGTCTGCAACAACGGCAAAGCCTTTTCCTGCGTCACCGGCATGGGCAGCTTCGATTGCGGCGTTCATAGCCAGAAGGTTAGTTTGGGCTGCAATTGATGAAATAGCTGAGTTTGCTTCCTGCAGCATCTGTGACTGACTTTCAATCTGCTTGATTTTTTCGTTAACATCCTGCTGTTTAAGGATTCCTGCTTCTGCATTAGATTCAAGGCTTTCAAAAGATTTTGACATTTTTTCTACAGAAACATTTACAGAAGTGATGTTTCCAATCATTTCTTCTACAGCGGCAGAAGCCTGGGTAACGCTGGCAGACTGGTCTTCAATCATACTGTCAAGTTTAGAAATATCCTTTGAAATAAGGGTGACGTTATCGTTTGTATTTGTAACGCTATTATTCTGACTCTTAATCTGTTCGTGAATGCTTTCGATGTTTGCAATAATCTGAGTGATGGAGCTTGCAGTTTCTGTTGTACCTATTGCAAGATTGTTTCCGCTTGAACTGAGTTCAACCTTAGAATCCTTAAGATTTCTAACGATATCCTGGAGCTTATCCATAAACTTGTCGAACTCAATAATCAAATCACCAATTTCATCACGTTTAAAGAGTTTACAGCGTTTTGTAAGGTCTGCATCGCCACTTGCCAAATCGGTAAGGAATACAGTTACGTTTCTGATTCGGTACATAATCCAGTTTGTGAAGGAGAAGCTGATGATGGACAGGAATATAACGATTGCGATTACTACAGGAATTACAATCTGAATTGTCTTTGTTTGAACGGCTTTAATATCAGCTATTGATTTTGCTACGAAAAGCATACCGGTTACACTTCCGTCTGAATTAACAAGAGGACTGTAGCTTGTGTAGTAAGGGATTCCATTGATTGTATTGTTACCAGTGTATCTTACTCCATCATACAAAACCTGCTGTGTAATAGCCTTGTTGTCCAGCTGAGTTCCACGGAGTTTTTCTCCAAGGGTTGTAGCGGCACGGATGTTACCATTGAAAACAGTACATTCAACACCATAATTAGAATTAACTATGTAAATGAGAGAATCATCATCTGAATCGGAAAGGGAATAGCCTGTGATAACTGCACCAATTAGCTCTTTTTCATCGTAAATAGGGGCTGCAGAAACAAGTCCAAATTCACTGTTTCCAATTTGTGTATAGGCATAGGATACTTTTCCTGTAAAAGCTTCTTTTAGAAACTCTGTTGAAAAAAGCTTTGTACCTACTGCAATTCCATGACCTCCAACAACGTTTCCGTAATGGTCTGTAATTGCCATAATATCAAGACCGAATACTTTTGTGTTTTTATTCATCAAGGACTTTTTGATTACCGCCCTTTAAGGCTTCTATTGTTTCCGGTTCATAGGCAAGAATATTGGAATAGCGGATTACATTATCCGTCCAGTCTTCTACAAGATAGATAACTCCATTTGCAGTATATTCCAAATCTCTTTCTGTATTATGCATTTGATTTTTGCCAAAAATTGCAAGTGCTATGATTGAAATAAAAACTGCGCTGAAAATAACGGAACCAATCATCATTGCGATGAGCTTCCATTTTAACGGCATGTTACGTCGGGCATTTGTCTGAAATCTGTCCAGTTCTTTTACGTGTCTTGGCATATAAACCTCTTTGATGAAAATCTAAGTAATAATAATTTATTGCTAAATTATATTATCGCACCCTTTACCGGCTTTTGCAAATAAAATAATAAGCTGTTATTTTTTCTAATAAAGTTGTTATTTTTCTGTTTTAGAGGTTTATTTTGACACAACTAATATCTGGTTAAATCTGGCAGTTTATCGAGCGTGATTGCAAGGTCGCTTGTGTAAACTTCGATTTTATGGGCATCAGGATTTTTTGCCTGTCCGTTCCAGAAGTTTTCATTATTTTCGCCTTTATTGCCGTCGTTCCAGACCATAAAGAAAGACCACATGGCTCCGTCACTCTGCATCCGTTCAAGACTTGGAATAACACCGCATTCACTTAAAGCAACTGGTTTTAAAATATCCATAAGCTGGAACTTGGAAAAAGCAGAAGCCTGACCGGAATAATCTTTGTTGTTTGCATAAATATCATCGCCAATCATATCTACATATTCAGAGCCGGGGTAAAACTTTTTGTTCTGTCCGTTCCAGACCCAGATAAGATTGTGTAGGCCTTTTTCCTTTGTAAAATAGTCGTAAATGAGCTTCCAGAGGGCAACATAACATTCGGCACAAGTGTCTTCATCATTGGAAACTGAATATTCGCCTGTAAGCTTGTTGTACGTTGTTGAGTTACCGGCACCCCACCAGAACCAGGCTGTTCCTACGTTCAGGTAAAGACCGAGTGCCCCGGCACCTTCGTGTAGCGGACGCCAGAGAACAGGAACTTCTGCATACTGGAGCTTGAGCAGTTCGGCGGCAATGGTGTCTAAATCTGCCATCATTTCCTTATATTCCTGAGTTTCTGTTTTCCAGCAGTCATTGTCTGTATCATAAGGGATGCGGAAGCCTGTTTTTTTTGCATAAAACTCGCCGGTTTTGCCTCTTTCGGCCATTGGATCGCGCCAGTGCCAGCAGAATGCTACAATTCCGTGGTTCTGACTGATGGTGTTGCCTTCCCAATCCATACCGTTCCAGAAATTGATTGCACGGTTTATCTGCAGGTTGCGGGCAGACCAGGCAAGACTTGAATAGTTCATAAAATCAAAACCCATAAGGGCAGGGTATTTTTCTGTTTTATCGTATACCTGCTGAAGCTGGTTGTAGCTGTCGTCCCAGGCATTTTCCATCTGACCGGTAATTACTTTTTTGCCGTACATATCGCGGATATAGTTGTAAAGCCGTTTTGCGTTTATTGTTGCATCCGGGTCGGAAAGTCTGGAAACTACATCTTTTTCGGCGGTGATATGGGTTTGTGTCTGAGGGGCCTGAGATGCTGCTTTTTTGGTGGTGCTTGAATTGGAGGCGCAGGCGGTTAATAACGAAAGGGTTAGTGTCAGTAAAAAAGTGATGGAAATGATTTTTGTAGTTTTTTTCATAACAGCTCCATAAAGATTTATTATTCTAAGAATAACACACTTTTTACCGATAGTAAAAGTATGAAATTGCAGGATTTTTTAAACATAGTACTTCAAATACTCACAAACTGGTTTGTGATTGGTACTGTTGTAGCAATGTTATTGATAATCTCTTTTGCTAATTATGTAATCCGTTATAAACGTAAGCCTAAGAAGAAGAAAAAGAAGAACCTTGCAGAAAAGGCTCCTCCTAAGCCTCCTAAACCGGCACCAGCAGAAAGCAGTGAAGGTGAAGCAGAAGGGGACAAGGAAGAATAAAACACTGTAATGTTGCGAAAAGAACTGTAACGTTGCAAAAAACACTGTTATGTTGCGAAAAAATTAAAAAAGTTTCCGGAAAACTGCAGTTTTTCTTTAAGTTTTGACTATATTCTGTATATGGAAGAATCAGATAAACTGCAGATTGAAAATGACCCTGTTGCAAACGATGACCCTGTTGCAAACGATGACCCTGTTGCGAAAGCCGCTTACGAAAACTTTGGAATAAAGTACCTGTATCCATGGCAGCGGCTTGTAATTGCAAACATTCTTGAAGCTTACAGCTATAATCAATTTATAAAAAATCTGTCGCCCGAAGAAAAAAAGGTGTTTTGCGAAGAAAACAACGATTCTTTCTGTATGGGACGGCAGATTGTTCTGTTGCCGACGGGTGCCGGTAAATCACTCTGTTTTCAGATTCCGGCACTTATATTCGAAGGTCCATCCTTAATTATTTATCCTCTGCTTGCACTCATGACCGACCAGCAGCGGCGCATGGAAGAAGGTGCCTTGCGCAGTGTAACTTTTCGGGGCGGGCAGAGTGATACAGAACGCGAAGAATGCTTTAGAAAACTGAAGGATGGTGCAAAAATCATTCTTGCGAATCCTGAGGTTTTGCAGAGTGAGCAGCTTTTGGAAAGGCTTAAAAGTGTTGGTATTGTTCATATTGCGATTGATGAAGCTCATTGTGTTTCGGAATGGGGGGATTCCTTTAGACCGGCTTATTTGGGCTTGGGTAAGGTGATTGAAGTACTTAATCCGCCTGTGATAACTGCTTTTACGGCAACTGCTTCGCCCGAAGTTTTGTCGCGGGTTTCGGAAATCCTCTTTAAGGGCGAGGTTCATGTTGTTCGCAGTGAAAGTGACAGGCAGAATATCCATTATTATGTAAAATATGCGGCCGAAAAGAAAAAGAAGGCACTTTATCTGGCGGCAATAGAATTAAAGCCGATGATTATTTTTTGTGGCACACGTAACAATGCCGAGGATATGGCAAGAGAGCTTAATGTGTGTTTTGGGCGCGGTAAGGCTAAGTTTTACCATGCGGGGATGGAAAAGGCCGAAAAGGAAGCGGTAGAGAAGTGGTTTTACGAAAGCCGGGACGGGATATTGTGTGCGACGTGTGCCTATGGGATGGGCGTTGATAAAAAGGATATAAAAACTGTCGTACATATTGTTCCTTCGGCTACGGCAGAGGCCTATATACAGGAAGCCGGTCGCGGCGGTAGGGATGGCAGCATTGCTAAGGCAATTTTAATCTGGAGTCTTGATGACAGTCTTGCATACTCTGAGTTTAAGGCTGGTTCAAGAGAAGCGGCTATGAGGGAGTTTGCAGAAACAAAGGATTGCAGGCGCCAGGTTTTGCTTGATGCTTTGGGGGCGGAAAAAGCGGTTTGCAGTGGTTGTGATTTGTGTGATAATCGAGGAAAAAAGCTTGATGATGACAGGGATTGGGCTCTTGCGTATAAAATGATAAAAAAGGCTCCTCACTTTTATACAAAAGATTCGCTTGAACAGGAGCTTACGGTACGGATGAATGAGTTATTGCGCAGAACGATGGGTGTAAATATTTGGAATCATTCTGACAGCGCAGATTTAGTGAGGCAGCTTGAGGCGGGTGGTAAAATTCAAGCGAATAACCGTTTGTGGAAGGGAAGATATAAAGCCGTTACTCCATAATCGTAATTTCTACGCGGCGGTTTTTGATTCGGCCTTCTTCTGTTGCATTTGAGGCAACCGGTTCTGTAGAGCCCTTGCCCTGAGTAAAAATGTGGTATTCATCTCTAACGCCAAGCTCTTCCAGATAAGAAGCTACACTCTGGGCACGCTGTTCAGAAAGAAGCTGTCTTGCCTTTACAGTTCCTCGGTCTGCACAGTGGCCGGTGATAAGGAGGTCATTTGAAAACTGCTTTAGAATCTCTGCAATTTTTTCAAGTTTGAGCTTTTCGGAATCAAGCAGAATGTCGGAATCCGGTTCAAACTGAATCTTATCCAAACTGATTGTCAAACCTTTATCTGTCTTTTTAACAGAAATATTATCCAGCTTCATCCGCTTTACAGAATCCTGGATTGATTTTAATGTAGCCTCGTTGCTTACAACCTTATACTCAGTGATTTCTGCACTTGCCGTTCCTGTAAAAATGTATATATTGCCGTAAATATCAGTGATTCTAATTTCAAACTTTTCGGTGTAATGGTCAAGGAGTCCTTTGGCACTATCCCAATAAAGTACCTGCTTTGAATAACCGCTTGAAGAAGCTAAAGTTGTTCCATTTGCCAAATCATAATCACTGCTTTCATAATCAAAGGTATAATCCACTGTGATTACATTCAGCGTAGTTTTGTCCTGTACAAGGTCTTCCTTGTAAAGATAATTTGCTGTGAAGGGGAAAATGAGCGGCTTTTCCATTTTAAATGCTTTGCGGACATCCTGAACTTCTTTTCCTTCTGCTGTCCATTTTTCACCTTTTTTTACAGGTTTTTGCGGAAAAACAGGGACATTCCTTACTGTAGGCATAAAAATATCATCGGAGATTGTGAGTTCGCCACTTTTCTTCCGCGCAAACACGCTTGTGGATTCTTCTCCCCAGACAAGGTGGCGGCCTGTTTTATTGGAAATTGAATCATCAGTGGTCATGTAATCTGCAAAAATAAAAGCTTCGCCGTCTGCCGCTGCATTTACAACTCTGGAAGAAATTCGGTTAATAATCTGCGCATGATGATTCAGGTAGCCGTTGTAGTAAACATCTTCTTCGACGGTAGAAATATAGCTGTAAGCATCATCCTTATTCTGCTTAAATTCAAACTTTTTGCCGCTTTCCGCATTAACATAAATAATTGCTGCCATTAACAAAATGATGGAAGTAAGTGTTTTTTTCATAAAGTCTTGCTCCTGTACAAATAGTTCACCTAATTATCGGTAAAAAAAGAGATAATCAAGATACATCTAACATAAAACAAAATTATAGAATATACTGTTACTATGTTTGAAAAGCTTGAAAATCTAATAAAATCACCATATATTTTGCCGGTTTTGGGAATAATTTGCATTTTCCTCATCATTCTTTTGATTGTTCAAAGAATACGTTTTGGTCTGCGTATAAAAAGGGAGCGCCAGGATGCAATTAATAGGTCTAGGGCGGTTATTGCTGGTCAAATGACCGAACAGGTTGCACCCTTTTTGGAAGGTTTTCCCTGTAATCCTGCTGATGCAAGATTTATTGGTAAGCCTGTTGATTTTGTGGCTTTTCCGGGGCTGATGGAAAACGATGAAGTGCGTGAAGTTCTGCTGATTGAAGTGAAAACCGGTACGTCAACTCTGAGCAGCCGCGAAAAAGAGGTCAAAAAAGCTGTAGAGCAGGGGCGGGTGCGCTATATTGAATATAATCCGCAGATACAGTGATTTCAGTTACTGTAGATTGTGATAAGTGCCTTTTCGTTTCCGGCAAGATATTCTTCGCAGTTGCTGAGAGGCATTGGTTTTCCCTGTAAAAAGCCCTGAACAATGTTACAGTTGAACTTATTGAGTAAATCAAGCTGTTCGGGGTGTTCTACGCCTTCTGCAATTGTTTCAAGTCCCATATTTTTTACCATATTGATAATTGAACTTGTAATGTTTGCCTGCACGCCGTCATCAGAAGTAATGTTGTTAATAAAGGATTTATCGATTTTAAGCGTATTGAGTGGCAGCATCTGAAGATAGTTGAGAGAAGAATAACCGGTACCAAAATCATCAAGCGAAACACGGATTCCCATATCCTTTAAAGCCTGGAGCTTATCAATTGTTTCGTTCATGTTGTTTATCATTACGCCTTCTGTGATTTCAATTTCAAGAAGGTTTGGATTTACGCCATACTGGTCAATGAGTGCAGCCAGTTCAAAAATGAAGGTATCCTGATTAAGCTGGATTGGCGAAACATTGATTGACATAATGCCATTAAAGTTATACTTATCCTGCCATGATTTTATAGTTGCAAGAGCAGTGTTCAAAATCCAGCGGCCAATTGGTATTATGAGTCCCGATTCTTCTGCAAGCGGGATGAAGATTGAAGGCGGAATGTTTCCAAGCTCAGGATCCTTCCAGCGGATTAAAGCTTCAAAGCCACGCAGTTTGCCTGTATGAATATCAAATTGAGGCTGGTATACCTGATAAAAGGCTGAATCAAAAACAGCAGTCGTCATTTTTGTTTCGAGCGTTAGATGACGGAGAAAAACCTTCTGCATGTAATCTTCAAAATATACAAAATTGTTTTTGCCGTTCTTTTTTGCATAGCAAAGTGCCATATCTGCAAAGCGGATAAGCTCTTCTTTGTTCTTTGTGTGATAAGGGAATACCGAAACTCCACCGCTAATTCTTACTTTTTCCACCTGGAAGGCATTGAATAAATCATCAATTATAATTGCCGCTTCATCTTCATCCTCAAGATTAGACATAACGGCAACAAACTCATCGCCACCATAACGGAAAATGCTTGTATCATCATTCTGGAAACGCAGAAGAATGTTGGCAGTCCTGACTATAAGGGCATCTCCTTCCTTATCACCAAGAGAGTCGTTTATGTTTTTAAGATTGTCTATATCAAGAACCAGAAGGGCAAACGGTTTGTCCGGATATTTTGCAAGCACTTCATCTATGTGGCCCGCCAGCATTGATTTGTTCGGCAGCCCTGTAAGCGAGTCTGTTGTAAGCGAAGATTCAAGCTGCTTGCTGTATTTCCGTTCCGACGTAATATCTGTAAGGCTTACTACGATTATATCTTCGGAATCCTGATATACCATATCAATTTTGTACCAGGCTTTATTCGTTTCTGAATAATAAGCTACATCTTTAAATGTAAAGCCCTTTGTTACCTGGACAGCCATTCTGAAAAAAGAAAACTCTTTTGAAAAATGCTCGTCCACCTCAGACCAGAGACCGTCTTCTTTAATAATATTACCGGCTTTCTGTTTAAACTGAGAGTTTGTAAATGCGATTTTAAAATCTGTTATGGAATTGTCTTCTGACCTTATGGGTATACCCACCAATACAGGCGAGGTTATGCTGTTAATTATGAGAGATAAATTTGTTTTCACTTTCTTTACTACTTTTGTTAAATAAATTAGGATTACTATATATAATAACCTTATATATAATAATCCCATACAATTGCTAAAAAAGCAAGAAAATTATAACAATTTTTTTTCAGCAATAATTCTGCATTCTAAATTATGCATTATGAATTATTACTTATTCTGCTGTGAATCTGATTGTTTCCCACTTTTCGTTGAACTTCTCAAGGTCTTCGCCAACGTCAAGCTTGAGTTCACCCTTGTTCATATCTTCTGCCTTGTACATTGGAACAGTTGTGCGGAGCTTGTCTGCTTCGAGGTTTACAAAGCCAGGGAAGCGGAACTCGTCAAGGAACATAGCATAAACTTCCGGTCTGTGGATAAAGTTGATGAACTGCATGGCTCTGTCGTAGTGCTTTGCACCCTTAAGAATTACCATTGAGTCAAGATACTGTGGACCGCCTTCCTTTGGAATAAAGAAGTCAATCATAGCTTCCTGTTTGTCTTCCGGAACTTCACCATAAACTACTTCTGCGTAACCCTGACAAACCCAGAAGTCTCCTGAAGCGAATGATTTTCCAAAACCTTCTGCATCAAATTTAACAAGGTTTGGCTTCCACAAATTATTGATAAGGTCTGCAGCACCCTGGAGTTTTGCATCATCAACTGTATTTACAGAAAGTCCCTGGTAAGCAAGAGCATCACCAATAACTTCACGCATATCATCCATCATAGACATATGGCCCTTGAGGTCTGTTCGGGCAAAAATATTCCATGATTTTTCGTAGTCAGTTACCTTAAGCTTGTTTACTGCAACACCAGCCATACCCAGGTAGTAAGGAACCTGATAATCCATATTAGGGTCAAAAGTCATAAGCGGCTTACATGCAGGATTGATGTATTTTTCGTTTGTAAACTTTGTGTGGTCAATCTTCTGAATCATGTTCTGATTTATCATGATTGATGTGTAGTCCTGAGAAGGGAAGGTAATATCATATCCCTTAGCTCCGGCCTTGAGCTTTGCATACATAACTTCGTTTGAATCAAAGGTGTCAACCTTTACAGTACAGTTAAACTCTTTTTCAAACTTTTCCAGAACTGAATCTGGTGTATAGTATGTCCAGTTGTAAAGATAGAGGATTCCATCATCTTTGTCGTCTTTACAGCTTGTAAAAGATGTGCCAATGAGAACTGCAGCAAGTGCGATTGTAAGTGCAGATGCAATGATTTTTTTCATGTTTTATCTCCTGTGGATAAATATAATTTAGTGTCCGGCAGCGAATCCTTTCAAACCTTTTCTGCATACAAATGCAATAAGACAGGTTATCAGAATCATAACTACAGAAAGCGAATTGATTACTGGCGAAACTCCAAAACGAATCATTGAGTAAACGTAGAGTGGCAGAGTTGTAGAGCCAGGTCCAGAAACAAAGAATGTAATTACAAAGTCTTCAAGAGACATTGTAACAGCCATAAGAAAGCCCGACATAATGCCAGGGAAAATTGCAGGAACAACTACCTTGAACATTGTCTGTGCTTCTGTTGCACCAAGGTCGTGCGAAGCTTCGATGATTGAGTAATCAAACTCATCGAGGCGGGCATTTACCATAAGGAATACAAAAGGCAGACAGAAGGTTGTATGTGCTGCAAAAACCGTGAACAAACCGAGCGGCAGATGGATTCCGCTGAAGAAAATAACCATTGAAATACCGATGATTACTTCCGGCAAAACCATAGGCAGGTAGGTTAGTGCTACAATGAGCTTTTTACCGCGGAACTTGTACCAGTTTACACCGATAGAAGCCATTGTTCCCAATATTGTAGAAACTGCAGCAGAAGACAAAGCAACTATAAGGCTGTTCAAAAGTGCAGTCCAGAGGCTGTCTGAATCGCAGAAGAGCTTTTTGTACCAGATAAGGCTGAAGCCTGTGAACTCGGCACCCTTGCTTCCGTTAAATGAATAAATAACAATGATGAAAAGCGGAATGAAAAGGAAGAACAATGTAATCCACAAAACCAGCTTTGACATTGAAAAACGCTTCTGTCCTTTTTTCCAGGAACGGCGTGCGTGGCGTGCATTTTCGGAATTAGGCTTATCCTTAGCAGCAAATGCATCGTGAAGGAGCATAAACTTGTTTTTTGCCATTATTGTGCACCTCCTGCAGTTGAAGCTGCCTCTGGTGTAGAGGTTGAAACTGTCGCATTTGAAGCAGTCGCTGTTGTTGCAACTGCATTTGAAGCTGTTGCCGTAGTCGCAGCATTAAGCGGAGTAACGTAGTTATCCTCTTTATTGCTTGATTTTTTAAGCTGTGCTTCCTGGTTGTTGGAACGTGTAATCCAGATGATTCCTATTACAGAAATGATTGTAATTACCATTGAGAAGGCTGCAGAGAGCGGCCAGTTTCTTGTTTTCTGTACCTGGTCAACAATGATGTTACCGAGCATGTAGGAATCTTTACCGCCGACGAGCAACGGAACCGTATAAGCACCAAAAATCGGGATAAAAGTAAAAATCAGGGCAGAAACAATACCGCTCTTAATTCCAGGAATAAGGATTTTAAGCATAGACTGCATTTTTGTAGCACCTAAATCGCGTGCTGCTTCAATCAGAGAAAAATCAAAGCGGTCTACAGCCGTAAAAATAGGCAGAATTGCGTAAGGAATGTACATATATACGCTTACAAGAATTACAGCTTTTGTGTTATACAAAAACGGTATGTATTGCTTTGTAATATGCAGCGACATAAGAATCTGATTAAGAATACCGTCATTGTTCAAAATGCTCATCCAGGCAAAAATGCGGATAAGTGAGTTTGTCCAGAACGGAATGATTACCAGAAACAGGAACAGTGTCTGATGTTTTGAACGGGCCATTGCATAGGCACACGGAATTGAAACCAGAATTGTAATAACTGTGGAAATTACCGTGATTTTTAAAGTTCTAAGTACAATCAGACCGTATTCCGGCTTGCACATCTGTTTATAAGCCTTAAGTGTAAACTTCCATTCAACACCGCCGTAGGTACCTTTTTTCAAAAAGCTGTAGATAAAGATAATTACAAGCGGAGTAACAAAGAAGATGGCGAACCAGACACCCATCGGCCAACCGTAAACAGAGCCTGTAGAAAGAATAGGCTCCTTTGTTTTAGAAGATTTATCTTTCATACGCGCTATTTATTGATATCCTCTACGATATAGGCATCTTCTGCTGCCCAGGACACATAAACCCTGTCTTTCCACTGAATTACAGGACCGTCATCCATATAGTCTGTGTGCTGCTTGAAAACCTTAATAATTTTACCTGTATCAAGCTTTACATAGAACTTTGACTGGAAACCAGAATAAATTGGTTCTTCTACAATTCCGCTGAAAACGTTTACATCTGTTCTTCCGCCTGTTGCTGGAGGTTCAAGTGTAATGCGGATTTTTTCAGGGCGGATTGTAAAGGCAACCTTCTGTCCCTTATCTGTATGCTCGTAGTCTGTTACCTGCATATAGCGATCGAGTGCGGCTGTAGCTTCTGTGTCTGTTGCAAGAGGTGCCTGCTGACCAAGCTCCGGTACGGAAAGGGTAGCCATAAAGTCATCGTTTCCGTTTGCATCCTTGTGAGGAACACAGTCAACAACTTCTGCATCAAAAAGGTTTGTTTCGCCAATAAACTGGGCTACAAACTGAGTTGCAGGACTTTCATAAATCTCGTAAGGAGTACCAATCTGCAAAACATGACCGGCATTCATAACTGCAATTCTGTCTGAAACAGAAAGAGCTTCACTCTGGTCGTGTGTTACATAAATAAAGGTAATTCCGATTTTGTCGTGAAGACGGTCAAGGTCAATCAGGAGGTTTGCACGGAGCTTTGCATCAAGAGCAGAAAGTGGTTCATCAAGAAGGAGAACCTTTGGCTCGTTAATGAGCGCTCTGGCAATTGCTACACGCTGCTTCTGACCACCGGAAAGCTGGTTTGGTTTTTTGTTGATGTGCTGGTCCAGCTGTACCAGATGTACATATTCGCGTACTTTTTTGTCCAGTTCTTCCTTTGACAATGCTTCTGAACCTTTCTTTAAGCGCAATGGAAAAGCAACGTTTTCATACACTGTAAGGTGAGGAAATAATGCATAGGTCTGGAAAACTGTGTTTGATGGTCTTTTATCCGGCGGAAGAGAAATAATATTCTTATCATCAAAGAGTACAACACCGTCATCCGGGAACTCAAAACCTGCGATAATGCGAAGCAAGGTAGTCTTGCCGCATCCAGAAGGACCAAGGAGTGAAAAGAACTCTCCCGGTTCAATAGTAAAGTTGATGTCATCCAAAGCAACAAAGTCGCCAAATCTTTTGGATACATGATCAATGGTAACCTGACTTCCTTTCATTCAAGCAACCTCGACATAAAAATAATAACCCGCATCTTTACGATGTAGGAAAGTATATTTATTACAAAAACTTAGCTACGACTTTTGGTTTTATGCAGACGATATACCCAACTGTTTTGGTTCGTTTTCTTTTAATATAGCTCAAAAATAACATTTCAGCATATCTGTGATTTTTAAATGCTAAATAGTAAAATGCAATATAAAAGGGTTTATGTCAATGATTTTTTGGAAAATTATTAAAAAAAATGCGAGTTTTGCAAAAGCAAAACTCGCTGACAAAGCTGTATAAATGTATAGCTACCGACAAGCAAAGGCTTTGTTAAAAGCGATAGCGTACACCTGTACCGAAGCAGAAGCCGGCTTGGGTTTGGTTAGGGAACTCTCCGGAGAAACCAAACTGAATTGGGATAGACAGATGGTTCAGGAACATAATGTCAAAACCAAAACCTATTCCTAAAATTGCGTTTGATTTAAAGCCTGTCGGTTCGTAATAGCCGGGAACATAGCCTGGAGTATCCCAATCGCCTACAGCTTCTACCCATTTTGCATCTGAAAAACCGTGATAACCGCCCAGGAACCAGGCATAAAGAACTGAAGCGCTTTTAGTACCAAAAGGTGTTTCAAAAAGCTTTAGATGAAGCTCTCCAGAAAGTGAAAAAGAAACTCCACGATCCTGATTAATAGTGATTACAGGATCTGACTGGTCATACTGAACAAAGCCTGTTGTTTGGAAGCCAATTCGGTCTGTGCACCATCGCTGATACTGAAGACCTACAACAGGGGTTTGAAAAAGTCCATAAACACCAACTGAGTTTTTGTATTCAAGAGGTGTAGCCGAAAGTGAATGAAGTCCGCATAATGCGAGCACAGCCGTTACAGCCAGTAGTTTTAAGCTTTTTTTCATATTTATCATTCCTCCTGTGTTTCTTAAAATTATAAACCAACTTTATTTATTTGAGTTACTAACAAATTATTATATTTTCAGTATGGGAAAAAATCAATTATAAAAAAAGACTGCCCCAAAAGACAGTCTTTTAATCAGTAATTATTTATATTTTATAGAATTGCCTGATTATTCAGCAGCTTCTTCATCCTTTTCTTTAGAAAGCATTAAGTTTGTAAGAATACCAAGAATAAGTGCACAGGCTACTGTTCTGATTTCTACAGCACCAAAGCTTACTACCATGCCGCCTACACCAGTAATAAAGATAACTGAGGCAACGAAAAGGTTGCGGTTTTTGTTCAAATCTACCTTCTGGAACATCTTGAAGCCTGAAACAGCAATAAATCCGTACAAAGCAACGCAAACACCACCCATTACACAGGATGGAATTGTTTCAAGGAAACTTACGATTGGAGAAATCATAGAGAAGATAATACAGATGAAAGCACAGCCCCAGATTGAAAGTGTAGAAGCATTTCGTGTAATTGCTACACAACCAATTGATTCACCATAAGTAGTGTTAGGACATCCGCCGAATAATGCACCGAACATAGAGCCGATACCGTCACCAAGGAGTGTGCGTGTAAGACCTGGTTCTTCAAGAAGGTTTGTTCCAACGATAGCAGAAAGGTTTTTGTGGTCTGCAAGGTGCTCTGCAAATACTACGAAAGCAACTGGTACATAAGCAGAAAAGAGTGTAAGAATGTATTTTCCGTTTACAGCAGAAAGACCTTCTTTTCCACCAAGAAGGAATGTGAACTTAGGAAGAGTAAGGAAACCGCAGTTCTGGAGAGCAGAGTAGTTGATAACGATAAGAGCAGGATTGTCGCTGACCTGTCCGATTAACGCAAAAATTGAAGCAAGAAGATATCCTGCAAGGATTCCGAGAATAAAAGGAATAAGTTTTCCGATTCTCTTTCCATAAGTAGAAGAAATCATTGTAACTGCAAGAGTAAAGAGGCCGCAGATTAAAGCTACATAAGAGCTTCCGCCTTCAACACTTGATTTCATAAGATCACCGATAGCATTTCCGGAAAGTGAAAGTCCGATGATTGCAACTGTAGGACCAATGATTACAGGTGGCATGAGCTTGTCAATCCACTGAACACCGCAGAATTTAACAACAAGTGCGATGATTACATATACAAGACCTGCCATTAAAGCGCCGATTATAAGTCCCCAGTAGCCGGCTGCTTCTGCCAGACCGAGTGTTGCGGCGCCAGAAAAAGCACTGAACATTGAACCGATGAAGGCGAATGAGCTTCCCAGAAAAACAGGGCTTGAGCTCTTTGTAAAAAGCAGGTAGATGATTGTTCCTGCTCCCGCACCGAACAATGCAGCTGAAGCTGACAATCCGTGTCCTATAATTGCAGGAACGGCGATTGTAGCTGCCATAATGGCGAGCAATTGCTGTAAAGCAAACAGTACGATTTTTCCAAACTTTGGTTTGTCCTTAATTCCGTAAATAAGGTCCATTTTTTTACTCCTTTTATTTTTTAAGCGTTTAAAACTGTTTAATTATAATCACTCAATGTGAACTGCACAACTATTTTTTTAATTTTTTATAGCTTATAAATCGTCCCGTCAGCAATAATGGAAATCATTACAGGTACAATATCAGGGTCAAACTGCTTGCCGGCACAACGTTCAAGCTCTTTTATAATTCTTTCCTCCGAAAACTTAAGCCTGTAGCATCTGTTTGTAGCCATTGCATCATAAGAGTCGGCAATACACACAACTCGTGCAATCAGCGGAATGTTTTCTCCCTTTAATCTGTTAATGTAACCGTTACCGTCATATCTTTCGTGATGATATAAAACCGCATCGTTTATAAGCGGCAGAATCGTAAAGTTTTTAAGAAGCTCAGCTCCGTTTGTAGTATGTTTTTGAATCATTTCCCACTCATCGGTAGAAAGTCGCGTAGTTTTGTTCAAAACTTCATCCTTTATTGTGATTTTACCGATATCGTGCATCAAGCCTGCATAGTAGGCATACTGCTGGTCACTTGGAGAGTATCCCATCCTCTTAATCATTTCCCTTGTATAATTTGCTACACGCTGTGAATGTCCTCTTGTATACGGGTCCTTATTATCAATAAAGGATGAAAAAGTACTCATCGTCTGCTGAATAATTGTATTTTCATGGCGAAGCTGCTCCATTGCCTGGTGCATTCTATCTCTGTAAAACTTATACAAAACAGACAGGGCAAACATTCCAAGAATGAGCAGCCCGATCAGCGTAAGGATTATGACAAAAGACTTTGTGTAGAAAAGCCTCTGGCGGAACTTTCCATATATTTTAGCGGTATTAAACGTAATTGCCTTGTCGGAAACAAGCATAAAGCTGAATGTTCTTTCCGTGTTATGCCTTATTACAGTATTTTCATCACCTCTTGGCGTAATTGAAAGAATCTGGTTGTCCAGAGTGATGTTGCAGTTCCAGGCATTACCGATTTTTGTATTTTCCGGCACCTTAAGTTGAATTGTCCAGGCAGAAAAATCGTAATGCTTTGTATTAAGCAGGGAACAATCCATAATTGTAATAAAGGCGCCTGTTTCATTTTCCCATGTTTCTGTAGGATTTGCAGAAAAATGAATGCGGTTTGTTAAATCCAAAGGACGTTTAAGCGAAATCTGTGAATAAAACTCTGTTTTCTGGTTATTCCTGTAAATATTAAAGGCAATCAGAATATCAGCACACACAAGTGCACTTAATATGGAAAAAAGAAAAAGAAGAAGTGTTTTGTATTTACCTAAACTTTTTTTCATAGTCTTTAAGAATAAAGTATAAATCAGGAACTTTTAGAAGTCAATTTTTTTACAAACCAGCGATAAAAACCAGCGATATATTGGGTGAATAATCAACAATAACAAGTTGTTTTAAAAACATTTGTGGACAATTGCCCAAAATGGATTATAATTATTGTATAGATTCTACTTATAAATGTGGAGAAAAATATGGCCAATTTCACAGCTAATGAAAATGAAACAAAGAAAACTAGTCTTGCAAGACGTATGGGCGCGCTTATTCTTTGCGTTACAATCGTTCTTATGGCAATTCTTCTTTTAATCACCTCCAGTGTAGTCAAAAAACAAACTACTGCTTCCTACAATGACCTTGCAGAAGAGCTTGCAAACGGTAGAAGTGAGGAAATTGAAAAATGGCTTAATGTCTATATAAATGACCTGCGTATCTATTCCGATGCAGATGTTGTAAAAACAGGTGATGCAGAAGCTGTAATTGCATGGCTTCATGAGCATACAGAATTGAGAAATCCTGATTATGACTATATGTTCTTCTGTACACCGGAAGGTACTTCTTACCGAGATACAGGTCTTGTTGGTGGAAAGGGTGCTCTTGTTGAAAGAGATTATCACCAGGCAATGATGGTTCAGGGAAAAGATACTTTTGTTGGTAACATGGTTCTTTCCAAGACTTCAGGACAGTATGTACTTCCAATTGCAAGAGTTGCAAAGGATGAACACGGAAAGCGCTTCGGCTACTTTGTAGGTATGCTTGGTGTAAATCAGATTAAGGAAGAGATTTCTAAATATCAGGTTGGTGCTACAGGTAACTTCCTTCTTGCAGACAAATCAAATCAGATTATTGCACACAAAAATCCTGATATAGTTTTAAAATATCTTGAGATTTATCCGGAAATAAATGAGCTTGCTTCAAAACACGAAAAGGCATTTGTAAACCTTAAGATTGACGGTGTAGATTCAATGGCTTACATTGCACCTGTAAAAAATCTTGAGTTTACAATCTGTTATACCGTTTCTGTTAAACAGATTCATGTTGCATCCAGAGAAGCAGAAAAAACCATCTTACTCATTGGTATAATCATTGGTATTCTGATGTTTGTTCTGTTCTATGTTGTGCTTAAAGTTATACTAAAACGAATGACCAAAATTACAGGTATTATCGATGAGCTTTCTACCGGTGATGCAGACCTTACAAGACGTCTTGAGGCTGGTAAAAATGATGAAATTGGACGGCTTGTAACCTCAGTAAACAAATTCCTTGAAAAGTTCCACTCAATCATGTCTACAATCAAGAGTTCTCAGAAGAACCTCAACGAAGCTGGCGAAGTTCTTTCCCGCGAAATTGAATCTTCTACAACAACTGTAAGCCAGATGTCCGACAATATTGGCCTTGTAAACAATCAGGTTAAGAACCAGGCAGAAAGTGTAGACAGCTCTGCAAGTGCAATTACTCAGATTTCTCAGAGCATTGAATCTCTTGATTCTATGATTCAGAGCCAGGCTTCTTCTGTAGTAGAAGCTTCTGCAGCCGTAGAAGAAATGATTGGAAACATCAATTCTGTAGACCGCTCGGTTGTTCAAATGGTAGGTGAGTTTACAGTTCTTGAACAGGATACAAAGAATGGTATTGAACAGAACTCTTCTGTAAACAGCCTCATCCAGAAAATTGCAGAACAGTCAACCTCAATGTACGATGCAAACACAACAATTCAGAGTATTGCAGAACAGACAAACCTCCTTGCCATGAATGCCGCAATCGAAGCTGCACACGCCGGCGAAGCAGGAAAGGGCTTCTCTGTAGTTGCAGATGAAATCAGAAAGCTTGCCGAAACCTCTGCCGAACAGTCAAACAAAATTGGCGAAGAGCTTACAAATATCCAGAACGGTATTACAAAGGTTGTTGCCGCTTCTTCAGAATCAGAAAAATCATTCCAGGCTGTATCTGCAAGAATTAACGTTACTGCCGAACTCATCACTCAGATTAAGGGTGCAATGGAAGAGCAGCAGTCAGGTTCAAAACAGATTCTCGAAGCCTTGCAGGCTATGAACGACAGTACAAGCGAAGTTCGAAGCTCTGCCTCAGAAATGACAAAGAGTGGCGAATCTATGATGAAGGATGTTGTAACGCTTAAGGATAGTATGAAAGACATTGAAAATGCAGTATCAGAAATCCACAGCGGAACAGACTATGTAAATTCAAGTACAGAAAGACTTAGAGAAGTTTCTGTATCATTAACACGTTCTATCAGGCAGATTGAAAACGACGTAGACTTATTCAAAGTTTAATTCATTTGTGCTATAATATGCTTTTGAGAGAGCTGTTATAGCACAAGGCTGGAATAACGGCCTGATGAATGAAGGTTTTGAAATGAAAGAAAAGTTTGCAGATATGCTTGATTATCTACAATGGAGAGGAGATTTGTCTTTTGACGAATCTCCTTTTTGTGCTGTAGATGCTTTAATCCTATGCCAGATGTCTTATATTCATCTGGATGGGCTTGTTGAACCATCCTTTAATGGTGGAAAAACGCTCGCCGCCCTCTACGAAGATTTTACGGACGATAGCAATTATATTGCCCGCTGCGATATGGGTGCGGTAATCAATCCAAAAACAATAGATTTGTTCAAGGAATGCGTAAAATCAAAGCGTTTCAGCGAAGTAACAATCTGCGGTTATCAGACAATTCTTGACGAAGAAAGAGTAGAGCAGTTTGCTGCAATGGTATTTATAATAGACCACAAGACTGCTGTTGCAGTTTTCCGCGGAACTGATGATACACTGATTGGCTGGCAGGAAGACTTTAACATCACCTTTCTGGACAATATTCCATCCCAGCTTTCGGGAATAGAATACCTTAATCAGATAGACAAGCATTTTGGCGGTAAAATTATTGTTGCAGGCCATTCAAAGGGTGGAAACGTAGCCGTATATGCTTCTATAAGCTGCAATATGTTTATGCGCAAGAAGATTTGCGATATTTACAACTTTGATGGTCCCGGCTTTTGCGAAGAGTTTTTCTTTAAGCGTGCCTACCGTGAACAGAGAGCCAAAATACATTCCTTCTATCCGCAGTTCTGTGTAGTTGGAATGACATTCAATCATCCTGAAGAATACAAAATTGTAGACAGTTCGGGGCAGAATGTTTTCCAGCACGATGCCTTTTCCTGGAATATAATTGGTACAAGCTTTGTTTTCCGCGATTCCTTTACCGAAGAAAGCAAGTTCTTCTATGTTGCATTTAACGACTGGATGAACGATATGACAAAAGAGGACCTGAAAAGATTTACAAAGGTTTTCTTCAATGTTGTATATGCCAGCGGTGCAAAAACAAACAGCGATATAGAAAAAAACAAGCTGCAGGCTTCTAAAAAAATGTTTGCAGAAATTGCAAAGCTTGATTCTGATTCAAAAAAGCATGTTTTAAAAATTGTTCATTTATTGCTTGATGTTGGAAGAGAAAATATACCTATGCTTAACGTATTTAAAACAAAAAGAATGTTTAAAGATGAGCTGCTAAAATTAGAAACATTCTTAGATAAATACAAGGATAAGGAGAAGAAATAGTATGAATGAAACAATCGAAACAAAAACACCTATCGGTAAGCAGTTAAAATCAATGGGAGAATGGAAGCCCGCTTCCTATCTTGTATTCAACAAAAAAAAGGTTGAGCTTGTTGCCAAAATTACAATTGGACGCGAATCTGATAATGATGTAGTTGTGGACAACAAGCTTGCAAGCCGCCATCACGCAATTATCCAGAAAATCAAGGATGCCTATTTCTTAAAGGATGAAAAAAGCACCAACGGAACTTATGTAAACGGTGTAAAAATCCCTGCAGAAAAATATGTAAAGCTTAATCCGGGTGATAAAATCACAATCGGAAACATGACTTTAGTTGTTTCTTAACGAAAAATCAGCCAATGAATAGATACAAGCTTCAACCCGAATTGCAGAAGTGTCTCTCCATGACGGAGCTGCCGTCGCACGAATACATTTCTACCTTATCTGAAAATGCTTCTTCCATTCTTGAAAATGAACTTACACAATACAGACCTGCTGACACAAACGGAAAACCGGGCAGTCTTCTGGAGCTTAGTGATTTACCAGCCCTTATAATTCCGGACCTTCACGCACGGCCTGATTTTATTAAAGATATTTTGAATTATAAACTGCCGTATTCCTTCTGCGGTACAGATGATTTTGTTTTTGAAACAATAACGGTTGAACAGGCACTTGAAGAAAAGCTTATAAACGTAATCTGTGTAGGAGATGCCATTCACTCTGAGTTAACTTCAGACCGCTGGGCATGCATAGAAAATGAGTTTGAATGTGGAAATCACCGCGGTTCGTTTATGAAAGCAGAAATGAAAGCCTGCCTTTCAACACTCTGTGCCGTAATGACCTTAAAGTGCATTCACCGCGAAAACTTTCATTTCTTAAAGGGAAACCACGAAAACATTCTGAACGAAACAGCCGGCGGTGACTATGCCTTCTGTAAATATGCCGATGAAGGTGAAATGGTAAAAATCTTCATTTCGGAATATTACGGCGATGATGTCCTTTACCTTATTTCCTGCTGGGAAAAGGCACTCCCTCTTGTGGCCTGCGGCAGTAACTATGTTATTTCGCACGCAGAACCAAATGCTGCTTATACAAGGCAGCAGCTTATAGATGCAAGATATGATGAAAATGTTGTAAGCGGCTTAATCTGGACAAAAAATGACCAGGTTAAAGAAAATACCGCAGAAAAAATCATAAACAATCTGCTGGACTCAAAAAATGCAGGACGAAGCTTTTATTTTGCCGGTCACCGGCCTGTGTATTCAAAATATGCTTTAAGGCAGAACGGCAGATTCATCCAGATTCATAATCCAAGATGCGAAAATATAGCTCTTGTTTCCAATAAAAAGATTTTTAATCCTGATACTGACATTGTAGGAGTAAGGCATGAGCAATGAAATACCTCAGGTAATAGGAAAGTATAAGGTAGTCGGTGAAATTGCAAAGGGCGGAATGGGTGTAGTTTATAAAGCAATTCATCCGTCACTAAAGCGTTATGTTGTAAT
>JAEEGI010003012.1_pt1 | contig 40558 bp, 39 predicted proteins | sample 8958751 | NCBI WGS metagenome assembly JAEEGI01 (sample SAMN16246545, study PRJNA631951) | gut metagenome | biome: gut microbiome; feature: rumen; material: KS-attached | host: Bos | place: Iran: Karaj | collected 2018-10 | reverse complement strand
ACCGGTCAACGGCATATTCCTGACGCCGACGGTCGTGGCAATAGCGTAGATATGCGCCTTTTTATTCACGCTATTGTCCCAAGGCATTGTGAGGTAGTCACATTGATCACTCGAGCCGGGGTTGAGACTACGGAATTGATGTGAAAAAAGAAACAAATTGACAAATCAAATAATACAAGGAGAATGATGATTTATGAAGATTATACTGAAACCTATTGATGACACTAATCGTGAAGCGGTGCTGAAACTCACTGTACGCGAGGATCAGCCTTTCGTCGCGCCGAACGACGTTTCTTTGAGACAGGCCGATGAGGCCAACGCCGAGGATCCCGGCGTGGCGAGACCGTTTGCGATCTACGCAGATGATAAGCTCGTCGGTTTCTGTATGTTCGCCTTTGATCCGGAGGAAGAGGACCCGGACGACAGATACTGGCTCTGGCGCTTTATGATCGACAAGTCAGAGCAAGGAAAAGGCTACGGTCAAGCAGCGTTAGCCGAAATCATTAAGTACTTCCGCGACAATGGCGCTGATCAACTCTGGTTGTCCACTGAACCGGAGAATGAATGCGGTGTTCACGTTTACCATAAAGCAGGTTTTAAGGAAACCGGTGACATAGACGATGGAGAAGCCGTTTTTGCTTTAATGCTTTGACCTTCGGTTTGACGGAATAATTATATCAATCCGAATGCTCTGACCCAATTGGCCGACGGCGTATGCTCCACGAGGACGGTCGTGACAACAGCGTAGATAACGGCATTTTTATTCACGCTGTTGTCCCGAGGCATGTTGAGACGGTTGTTTTATTACGTCGGAAAACACATCAGAATTAAAAGAGGCGCTTTTATGAACGAAAAAAACAAGAACAATAAGAAAAGCAATAATGCATCCGGTCTTGCGATCGGTATGTGTATAGGCGTTGCGATCGGAACCGCAGTCGGGGCTGCAACAAATAATATGGGCTTGTGGATGCCTGTTGGCCTTTCGACGGGAATGTGTCTCGGATTGGCTTTAGGTCATAAAAGCGATGATAATGACGATGACGAAACGGACGATCAGGAACAGACATAAGTATTCCGGTCAGTTGAGCGAACAGATCAGATGTGAAAAAAGAAAGAAACAAACCGGCAAACGGCGATTTGCGGAGGAGAACATGAAATATAAAGGAATACTGATCGTTGTTAATGATTGCCGACGCGCTCTGAAGTTTTATCATGATTTGTTCGGGCTGCAGCTTGTGCGTGATAATGACGGTAACATGGAGCTGCCGGGAGGATTGTATTTACAGGAAACCGGATACTGGGAAAAATTCACGGGGAAACGTGTATTATCCAGGAACAACAGCACAGAACTGTATTTTGAAGAGGCTGATATTGAAGCTTTTGTTGAGAAGCTTGAAAAACTGTATCCGGATATCGAATATGTGAACCGGCTTATGACACACAGCTGGGGACAAAAGGTCGTACGATTCTATGATCCTGACGGCAATCTTATAGAAGTAGGGACGCCTGTCTGACACGGCGGAGATCTGTGATATGACAGAATAAGGTAAAAACGACCGGACAAACCCGAAAGGAAGGACATGTATGAAATACAGAAAAGACAGATACGGCAAGGAACTCTCGGTACTGGGATACGGCTGTATGAGATTTGCAAAAAAAGGCGCCTCCATCGATATAGACAAAGCGGAAAAGGAGATCCTGGCGGCGTTTGAAGCGGGTGTGAACTACTTCGACACGGCTTATATCTATCCCGGAAGCGAGGCGGCGATAGGCGAGATCTTCGAGAGGAACAACATGCGCGACAAGATCAATATAGCTACCAAGCTGCCTCAGTATTTGATCCGAAACCGCGCGTCGCTCGACAAATACTTCAACGAGGAGCTTTCGAGACTGCGCACCGATCACGTAGACTATTATCTGATGCACCATCTTACCGACGTCGCGATGTGGGAAAAGCTCAAAGCGGTCGGGATCCTTGACTGGATCGAAGAGAAAAAGAAAGCGGGAGCAATAGGGAACATCGGATTTTCATACCACGGCAACACGGATAACTTTCTGAAGATACTTAACGACTATGACTGGGATTTTTGCCAGATACAGTACAACTATCTTGACGACGTGTCTCAGGCAGGCGCGGACGGGCTGAAAGTCGCGGCGGCGAAAGGGATCCCGGTCGTGATAATGGAACCGCTGCGCGGCGGGAAACTTGTGAGTATGCTGCCCGATAAGGCGAAGCAGGCCATGAAAGACAGCGGCAGAGAATGGACTCCGGCAGAGTGGGCGTTCCGCTGGCTGTACGATCAGAAGGACGTCACCGTTGTCCTTTCGGGCATGAATTCTTTGGAAATGGTCGAGGAGAACTGCAGGATCGCGTCGGTGGCGGAAACGGGAGAGATGACCGGAGCTGATCGTGCCGTTATTGACAAAGTCAAAACAGCCATCCGCGAAAAAGAGAAGGTCGGATGTACCGGATGCAGGTACTGCATGCCGTGCCCGAAGGGAGTGGACATACCCGGCATCTTCCGCTGCTACAATGCGATGTATATCGAATCAAAGGGGCAGGGGAGATCTCAGTTCATTCAGACTGTAGGTCTCACAAAGGAGCCGGCCTTTGCGACGCAGTGCGTCGGATGCGGAAAATGCGAAAGTCACTGCCCTCAGAATATCCCCATCAGAGAAAAGCTTAAAGAGGCGGACAAGGCGCTCCGTCCGCTTCCGTATAAAATGGGTATAGGAATAGCGAGAAAATTCATGTTCAGAAAGCCGGCGCGTTCGAAAAAAAGCTGACCGGTCTTTGTGTTCCGCTGTCAGGCTTTCACCGTAGAGGATCGTATATCTTCTGCGGCACGCCGACTCTCGCATTTTGAGGAGAAAAGCAAATGGAATACATAATCGAAGATCTTACAAAAGAAGAAGCTGTATATATCGGCGAAAAGATCAATGAGATCGTGCCGAGTGAAGTGGATGCGGAAGAGGAAGAGTTCGTGCTCAAAATCGAAAACGAAGCCGGCGAGATCATTGGCGGATGTGTTGCCACGGCTTACGAATACCGCTGGTCGAGAGTGCTGCTTGACGACCTCTGGGTGGATGAACGCTATCGTCACAAAGGGATCGGCTCCATGATCCTCCGCGAGGTAGAGCGGATCGCGAAAGCAAAGGGGTGCAGAGTCGTTACGCTCGGCACCGCCAGCTATATGGCGCGTCCGTTCTACGAAAAACACGGCTACACGGTCTTTACGACACTCAAAAAGCCGAACGGTTATATCTGTTATTCGCTGGTCAAATACCTCGATAAGGAATCGACGGAATATATACCGTCAAACAACGGCGGCGCGCGGTTCAAGATCTCGTTCGGCAGCGAAGGCGACGCTGATGTCATTCTGAACGGCCTTGACGCATACAGCGATGCCTTTGAGCAAAAGTGCGAAAATATTGGCTTTTATAAAAAGCTTGTCGACAACGAAGGCAATTTTATCGCGGGCGTGATCGCGGACGCGGACAAAGGCGAAAGCGGTTTTGTAAATGCGCTGTTTGTCGAAGAGGCGTTGAGGTATCAAGGATTGGGCACGTATCTTTTGAAGGAAGCTGAGAAGTTCGCAAAGGAAAACGGCGCTTCTGTCGTTATGACGAACGCGGGCGATTGGAACGTCGAGTTCTTCAAAAAGAACGGCTATTTGCTCAGAGGCGAGCTTAAGGACGTTCCCAAAGGACACGATTGTTTTGAGCTCTACAAAATGATTTGAAGTTTTGCAGGCCATTTGAAACGGGAGGTACAGTGATATGAAACTTTCAGTTATATTTGAAGACAAACCCAAAAGATGGGGATTCAGAGGCGACCCGTATTTTTGGGACTATCTTAAAGAGAAAGCCGAAAAAATGGATATCGTTACGCCCGACGAACTTGAAAACTGGATAAAAGAGGAGTACTTATCGCTTTCCGGCAAGGAACTTACCGATGAATATATGGATTTCGCCGTAATAGAGCAGTTTGCTCACGGAGGTATGAGTTCCGGCGGCGTAGACAACGGATGGTGGACGGAGGAAGGCATCCCTCTGCTTAAAAGCAGACTGAGCGGGATCTGAAAGAAAGAGCCGAGGCATATGCCTCGCTGAAAGAGAATAAAGGTGCAATTATGGCTTCAAGCAAAGAATATCTTGGATTTATACTCGAGCAGCTTTCGGAGCTGCCGGAAATTTCGTACCGCGCCATGATGGGCGAATACATAATCTATTACCGCGGCAAGGTCGCGGGCGGGATATACGACGACCGCTTTTTGGTGAAAAACGTCCCATCCGCGTCCGCTCTGATGCCGGACTCGCAGCTCGAGATCCCGTACGAAGGCGGAACTCCGATGCTGCTGGTCGACGACGTGGAAAACAGGGAATTCCTGGCAGAGCTGTTCGAAGCGATGTATGACGAACTGCCGCAAAGCAAGAAGAAGGTCAAAAAATGAACGCTGTGCTTTATATTCACGGGATGGGCGGCAACGCCGGCGAATCCGCTTTTTACGCGCCGCTGTTCCCGGGGCGCGACGTCATCGGGCTCGATTACAAAACGTTTACTCCCCGGGAAACCGGCAAAGAGATAAAAGACGCCGTGGTATCGCTCAAAAAGCGCTACGCGGACGTTTTAGTCATAGCAAACAGCATAGGCGCGTTCTTTTTGATGCATTCCGGGACGAGCGGGCTGATATCGCGCGCGTATTTCATATCCCCAGTGGTCGATATGGAAAGCATGATAAGCGGTATGATGGCTCGCGCGGGCGTTGACGAAAAAGAACTCGAACAAAAGGGCGTGATCGAAACGGGCGAAGGCGCGCTTTCGTGGGAATACCTCTCTTATGTCAGGATCAACAAGCCGGTCTGGAACACGCCGACGTTTATCCTGTACGGCGGCGGCGACGAGACCGTCGCGTACGGCGACGTCAAACGGTTTGCCATGACTCACAACGCGCGTCTTACCGTTATGGAAGGCGGCGAACACTGGTTCCACACGGATGAGCAGATGCAATTCCTGCGCAGCTGGATGATAAGAAACGAAAACGGAGCAAAGGCAATGGAAGCGAGCGGCATAGTTATAAGGAACGAAAAAAAGGAAGAACAAAGGGAAGTAGAAGAACTCATAAGGGATTCTTTCTGGAACGTTTACCGTCCGGGATGTCTCGAGCATTACGTTATCCACGTCCTGCGCGGCGACAAAGCGTTCGTTCCCGAACTGGACCTCGTAATGGAAAAAGACGGCAGGATCATAGGGCAGAATATGTTTATGAAGACCGTTATAGAAAACGACGGCGGCGGAGTCACCGACGTGCTCACAATGGGGCCGATATGTATCGCCAACGACCTCAAACGCAAGGGCTACGGCAAGTTCCTTCTTGACCGTTCGCTCGAACTGGCAGCGGAAATGGGGTTCGGCGCCGTGCTGTTCGAAGGCAATATAAAATTCTACGGCAACTGCGGCTTCGATTACGCGCGCAATTTCGGCATAAGATATCACGATCTGCCCGAAGGCGCCGATTCTTCGTTCTTCTTGTGCAGGGAACTCATCCCCGGTTATTTAAAGGACGTGACCGGCGTTTATCAAACGCCTGAGGGTTACTACGTCGACGAAGACGCGGCGGAAGAGTTCGACAAGAGCTTTGAACCTAAAGAAAAACTGCGCCTGCCCGGTCAGCTTTTCTGATATAATAAAAGAAGGATATATTATGGAATTCGAAACCGAAAGACTCATACTCCGCGCCTGGGCGGATACCGACGCCGAGGAATGCTATAAATACGCAAAGGATCCGCGCGTGGGGTATCCCGCCGGCTGGCCCGCGCACAAAGATATCGAAGACACCGAACGCATCATACGCGATGTGCTTTCCAAGCCCGAAACGTACGCGATAGTGCTCAAAGAGACGATGCTACCGGTGGGGTGCATCAGCCTGATGTTCGGCGAACGGACCGATCTCGCCGAAAACGAAAACGAATGCGAACTGGGATACTGGCTCGGCGTTCCGTATTGGGGCAGGGGGATAATGCCCGAAGCGGTCGAAGCGATGCTGCGGCACGCGTTCGAGGATCTGGGCGCGGAAAAGGTCTGGTGCGGCTATTACGAAGGCAACGTCAAATCGCGCCGCGTTCAGGAAAAATGCGGCTTCAGCTACGTCCGCACGACTCCGGAAGTCGACGTACCCCGGCTCGGCGAAAAGCGCACCGGCCACGTCAACTGTATGACCCGTACCGACTGGGAAACGCGCGGAGTGGTGCTTTACAAACGGTTCGGCGCCGAACGGATCGAAGAAGTGAAAGCGATCTACGCGCGCGAAGGGTGGCAGGCGTATCTCGGCGACGACGAAAAGCTTGCGCGGGCGTTCGATAATTCGCTTTACATACTCGGCGCTTTCTGCGGCGGCAGACTCGCGGGGTTCGTCCGCTGCGTGGGCGACGGCGAGCACGTCCTGCTCGTCCAGGACCTTATCGTGGACCGCGCCTTCCGCGGCAGGAATATAGGCAAAACGCTTTTCAGTTCGGTAGCGGCGCGCTTTTCCGGAGCCCGGATGTTCTGCGTGTTCACCGATATCGGCGACGCGCGCGCCTGCGCTTTTTACCGCTCGTTTGGGATGGAACCGATAGACAGCGGAAATATGATAGCGTTTTTCAGAAAACGTTCGTCCTGAACGGAAGGCGCGAATATACTGTTATTGCTTGATTCTTTTAAGAAAGGAACGATGCGAAGTGCTTAACGGACTTTACGAGGGTCTTAACCCGGTCGCTGTAACGATAATATCCGTATCCATAATGCTTATCGGCGGCTTTGCGATGACGCGCCTCACGTCGCTGCTCCGGCTGCCGAACGTCACCGCGTATATCATAGTCGGCATTCTTATCGGGCCTTTCGGACTCGATCTGATACCCGAAAACATCATCGCGCACACCGACTTTTTGCCTGATATCGCGCTCGCGTTCATCGCGTTCAGCACGGCGGAATTCTTCCGCTTTTCCACGCTACGCAAGAACGGATTGAAGGTGCTGCTGCTGACGCTGTTCGAATCTATAGCGGCGTCGCTGCTCGTGTTCGTACTGTCGTATCTGATACTGGGGCTGAATATCGCGTTTTCGGTGGTCCTCGCGGCGCTCGCGGCGGCTACCGCGCCGGCTTCCACGCTTATGACGATCCGTCAGACCGGCGCAAAAGGCGAATTTGTCGAAACGCTTCTGCAGGTCGTGGCGCTTGACGATATCGTCGGGCTCGTCGCATACAGCCTTGCAGTTTCGGTCGCGGTCGCAGTTATTTCGGGCGGCGGGTTCAATATAGGCAGCGTGGGACTGCCGCTGCTCGCAAATCTCGGAGCGGTCGCGCTGGGCGCGCTGTTCGGATTTATTATGAAACTCGTCATCTCGAAGAGCAAATCCAGCGATAACCGGCTCATAATCGCGATCTCGCTGCTGTTCGCGTTCTGCGGCGTGTGTGCGATGATAGAGATATCGCCGCTGCTCGGATGTATGTCGATGGGCACCGTCTACATAAATATGACTGACGACGACAAGCTTTTCAAGCAGATCAACTATTTCAGCCCGCCCATACTGCTGCTTTTCTTCGTGCGCAGCGGGGTGTCTTTCGATTTAGGCGCGCTTTTCAGTGCGGGCGGCAATATAGGCGACACGCCGCTGATAATCATAGGAGTTTTGTATTTCTTCGTGCGTATCTTGGGCAAATATGCCGGCGCGTTTACGGGAGCTGTCGTGACCAAACGGTCTTCCGCCATACGTAATTATCTCGGGCTCGCGCTCATACCGCAGGCCGGCGTGGCTATAGGTCTCGCTTCGCTCGGCGCGCGCGCTTTGGGCGGGGGATCGGGCATCGCCTTGCAGACTATAATCCTTTCTTCAAGCGTGCTTTACGAACTCGTCGGCCCAGCCTGCGCAAAGCTTTCGCTTTACCTTTCGGGTTCGTATTCCAATAAGATCGAAAACATCGTCCCCGTGGACGAAGCCGAGGCGAAAAGCAAAAACGAAGTTGAACTGCTCATAGAACGTATCAACGTGATAAGAAAAGAGCTTCCTCAGGAAAATCCCGCCGAAAAGGCGTTTACCGAAGCGGCGGAAAACTACGATTTGTATTACCCCAATCAAAGAAAAAGAACAGGTAAAAGAAGGAGGTAAATATTATGGATATCATAGGAAAACTGCTCGGCGAATGGTCTCTGGAGCTTAACGTCTGGTCCGTGCTTTTCAGGGTGTGCGTTTCGCTTTTGCTTTCGGCGATGATCGGCTGCGAGCGTTCGAGCAAGCGGCATTCGGCGGGACTTCGGACGTTTATAGTCATATCGCTCGGCACCACTTTCGCAATGCTCATCGACGTGTATCTGCGCGAACGGTTCGAGACCGGATGGTTCCTCATTTCTGCGGCGTCGGTCGTGGCTATCGCGCTCATCACCACAAATTCCATTTTGTTCAGCTCGCGCAATCAGATACGCGGACTCACGACTTCCGCCGGACTTTGGGCGGTCGGACTTCTGGGACTTTCCGTCGGCGCCGGACTTTATACCGTCGCGGCGATAGGATTTTTCGCGGTGCTGATAAGCCTCGCCTGCTTCAACGGATTTGAAAAATATCTCAAAAACCGTTCGAATCATTTTGAAGTGCATCTCGAACTCACCAGCAGCACGTACTTAAAGGAATTCATCGCCACCATCCGCAAGCTCGGGCTAATCATAGACGATATAGAATTCAACCCCGCGTACGTCAATTCGGGGCTCAGCGTCTATACTATCTCGCTCACCGTGGGCAGTCCGGAGCTCAAAAAGTACAAGACGCACAAAGAGATCATCGAAGCCATTTCTTCCATAGATTACGTTTATGATATCGAGGAGCTGAACGCATAAGCGTTCAGCTTTTTCTTCGCCTGTATTTTGCTTATTTTTTAACAATATGCAAATTTTTGCGCATTTCGTTTACAAACGCTTTCGTTTGTTGTATAATCGCAACGGAGGCGAAAGCATAGCATGAGAAAAAAGTTATCCGTATTTCAGATATCGGCGCTCGCCGTGGCTTTGTCGTCATTGCTGCTGTCTGTAATGCGCGTGATAGTCTTAAAGAACAACATTGAGATCAACGAGACCGAGACCGCAGGTCAAAGCGTCGTTTATTACATAGCGCGCAATTCCGAAACGGTCGTGTTTCTGGTCTTTACCTGCTGCTTCTTCGTCGCTTTCGCCGCTTTGGCTTTCGTGCTCGGCAAAAAAGCGAACTCGTTCATATCGTTCGATTCGTCTCCCGCCGTGTTCGCTTCCTCGCTCTGCGGCTTTATGTTCCTTTCCACGGGACTTTATTATTCCTACCAGTATGTGACCGGAAACGGCGAGCTTTCCAAGTTCGTCATATCGCTCGCGATGGTCGCTTCTTCGGCGATGTTTTTGAATATGGCGCTGCAGAAAGAAGGCAAACAGCGCAAGAGCGTGCTTTATCTGCGCTTTGTCGTATGCGGTTACGCCATCCTGCGGCTCATACTCGAATTTATCGAGCAGAACCGTCGACCGACTAATTCCGCCTCCGCTTTCCATATCATAAGCCTTATAGCGTTTATGCTGTTCATTGTGTACGATTCCAAGACCGAATTCAGCCAGGCGTCGATGCGGCCGTATCTCGCGTCGGGGTATTCGTGCATACTGTTTATGCTCATATACGCGATCCCCAACCTCGCGATAACGCTTTTATACAAGCAGATCGATCCGTACATACTCTTTTCCGCCGCCGACATATCGCTTGCGTTTTACGCGTTTTCACGCGTGTTTTCGGTGTGCAGGGTTTGTCAAAAAGACTAAGCGCAGCTTCTTTCAAAGGCATTTTTTGCATATATTTGCAGAAAATGCTTTTTTTATGCACGCGATATTGACATTTGTATATTCTGTGGTATAATCAACGGTAATAATAAAACGGCCGCCCGTATAAGGCGCGCCGGAATTTTAAAAAGGAAGGTGAAAGCGATGAAACGCGTTCTTACGATCCAAGATATTTCCTGCGTGGGCAAATGCTCGCTCACTGTCGCTTTGCCGATAATTTCGGCGATGGGAGTTGAGACTGCGGTGCTTCCGACTGCCGTGCTTTCCACACACACGCAGTTTTCGGGCTTTACGTTCCGCGACCTTACGGACGATATGATCCCCATAGCTGATCATTGGCAAAAAGAAAACCTGACCTTTGACGCCGTATACACGGGCTATCTCGGGTCCGAAAGGCAAATAGATATTGTCGCCGATATTTTCGGCAGATTCGGCGGTGGAGAGACAAAGATCGTCGTCGACCCCGCTATGGCGGATAACGGCGTGCTTTACAAAGGGTTCAAGCCCGAATTCCCGGCGGCGATGTTCAAGCTCTGCGGCAAAGCTGATATAATCCTGCCCAACCTTACCGAGGCCGCGTTTATGCTCGGCGTGCCGTACCCCGGCGAAAACTACGATGAAGCGTATATTCGCAAAATGCTGGTCGACCTCACTTCGTCCGGCGCGCGCGTCAGCGTGCTTACCGGCGTCTCGTTCGAAAAAGGCAAGCTCGGCGTTATGGCGTACGATTCCGCCGCCGGCGAATATTTCAGCTATTTCGCAGACAGGCTGCCCGCGGCTTTCCACGGCACCGGCGACATTTTCGCTTCGGCGTTCACGGGCGCGCTTTCCGGCGGTATGAGCGTGGAGGATTCGCTCAAAGTGGCTGTGGACTATACCGTGGAATGTATAAGAGTCACGCTCGAATCCGGTTCCGAATGCTGGTACGGCGTGGAATTCGAAAAGTGCATCCCGTTCCTCGTTAAGCGCATCTCCGGCTGATCTTTTTTCGCGGCTTGCGCAACACACATAAAAAACTTGCGTTCCTCGACTCAAAACAGTCGGGAACGCTTTTTTGTCCCCGATTTAACGAAGGCGAAAAAGCGGTGCGATTGACAAAGCGTATTATATTCGGTATAATAAAAAAGAAAAATATTTTTGAAAAATGAACCTTTTTGATTTCAGTTTCGTTATATCGTACGGATCCACCCCACAAGGAGTTAAAGATGACCGGTACCGAGCTCGAAAAAATCATTGAAGAATACGGTGGAACGCTGTCGCGTTTTTGCTACGGACTTTGCAAAAACGAGCACGACGCGCAAGATCTTTTTCAGGACACCTGCGAAAAGCTGTTGAAAAGCAAGTTTTCCGCCGGAACTTCCGCACAGACGCGATCGTTTGCGCTTTCCGTGTGCCTTAACGCGTACCGCGACAGGTACCGCGCGCGTAAGCGCGCCGCCGAACTGTTTTCCGGCGCGCTGCCCGACGAGTATTTTGCGCGCATACCCGAAAAGACCGCGGACAAAAGCGAATACGACGCGCTGTACAAAGCGATAGGAAAGCTTTCGTATAAGCACCGGGCGGTCATTGCGCTTTGCTATTTAAAGGATCTTACGATTCAAGACGCCGCTTCCGTGCTTAAAGTCCCCGTCGGCACCGTGAAATCGCGCTTGAACAAGGCAAAACGATTACTGAGAGAGGAAATGATAAAGAATGAAAAATGAAGACCGTATCGACGAGCTCTTGCGAACAGAAGAGAATATTGAATTTGATAAAACTTTTGTTTTCCGCGCGCCGGACGCAGCCGAAAGCAGCGTAAACGCGCGCCGTACCAAAAGATCGCTCGCGGCGGCTTCTGCAATACTTGCCGTCGTTATCGCCGCTGGTGTTGCGGTGTTCGCGTTCCGCCCGTGGAATAAACGCGTTGGCGATGAGATCGCGGACGAAAGCAGCGGTTCGAGCGTTCAGGTGATAGAAGGGAATGATTCAAAAGATAAAGAAGGGAACAGCGATCCCGGATCCGGTCCCGAATCCGTCGATATAAGCGAGCCTGTATCCGAGCCCGTATCGGAAGAAGAGCCGAGCAAGCCCGACGCGGGCGTATACGTCGAGATCCCCGAATGGTACGCTCCCGGCAATCTTTTCGTAAAGACCGTCACCGTGGAGCCCGTTCAGGCGCTGTCGCCCGCGTTTGTCCCCGCCGTGCAGGCGCAGAACCTTGCGCTCGATCTGGTTTCCGGACCTCGGAACATAGTCGGCAGCCGCTATCTGGACGTCACCGGCCTGCTCGCTTCGAGCGAGCATAAGAATCACGGATGGGTGTTCTACGATACCGAAAAAGGCGAAGTCGTCTGTTACGAATGTATCGTAAAAGAGCTTATCGCCGATTCTATCGGCCCGAACGACGTCATAGCGATAGATAACGTCACTACTTGCGATCTCCTGTCTTTTGCGCTCGTCAGCCGCGCTGACAGTACCGTAAAACAAAGGTGGATATACGATTTCCGCACGTCTCAGCTTCGCGAGACGCCGGTGATTTCCGAAAGTCTGGGGACGTTTACGCTTTCTCCCGACCTCTGCCACGCGGCGGTGAACGTTTTCACCGCTTACGACGGCGTGGACGACGCCGTCAACCCGTACCGTGATGACGTGTATCTTATAGATCTTGAAACGCTGGAATACCGCGAAGTTTCCGAAGGCAGAAACACATTTGCGATAAGCGCGTTCTCGCCCGACGGCAGAAACCTCCTTGCCGCAATGAAAAACGCGCAAGGGTCCACTTACGGGTTCGAAAACGAAAACTGCATCTTTCTGCTTGTGAACGCATACACCGGAGCTTCGTGCGAATGCGCCGGCAAAGTGCTTTCGTACAAAGACGGCCTGCTCGTTACCTGCTCCGCCGGTGTGTACCGTGTGTACGACCGTGAAAACTGCGTTGAGATCACGCCCGAAGAAGACGTCTACGCCTGGGATACGCGCAACGGCTCGCTGATTCTCGTGAACGCCCGCAACGGCGAAGAGACCGTTTTGGGGCCCGCTCCCGAAGCGGAGTGCTTGTCTCCTGACGGCTGCTATCTTTTCACTTACACTACCGGCGACGTGTATCTCGAATGCCGCTCGCTCGACGGCGGCTCGTTCCGCGTAGACGTGAGTAAAGAATTTGCCGAAAAGATGACGGATCTGCAGCGGACTCATCATATCTTTTACAAAATAAGCGTAAACGACGCTATGGACGAAGCGCTTATAAGTTACTATGCTACGGAAATACAGATCATTGAAGACGATCCGAATGTCGACTATTACCATATGATGTTATCGTCGCTCGTCGATTTGTTCGAGCAATCGTATTCTATAGCCGATATGTACGAAAAACTCGTGCAGACTGCGCCGGACTACGATTATGGGCTTGTGCTTTACAAAGGCGCCGGTTACGTCTATTTGAACTTCGATATATCGCATACGCACAACCGCTCCGAAACCGTAAGCGTTATAGAAGATTACCGCAATAATACGTTCACCGCATTCCGCGATTACGGAAAAAGAAGCTTTCCGCTTTCCCGCACATACGGCGACGCGCGCGTGGTCAAACTTTCGTCGACAGAGGAGCAGACGCAGGCGTTCGTGACGAAAAACAAGATAAAGACCAAAGACGCGGATATGGACTACGCCCTGTTCTTGAAAAACGGTAAGTTCAAAGAGGATAACGTCCCGCACTTGAAAAGCTATATAAGAGAATATGAACCTTACGTGCAGAAAAACGTCAAGGCGGAAGTCGCGGAATCGGCGTATCTTAAGCTTATCGAATGCGTCAACGCGGCTAACGACGCCGAGGGTTACCGTTCGCTTGCGTACGTTATAAAAGAATCGGGTCTCTTCAGCAAATACACAGTCAAGTATTTCAGGGACGCACAATACGGGTGGACCGCGCCGTATAAGCAGGTTTACGAAGCGGCGGTCAAAATGTGCGGCGGAAAATTCAAAAAAAGCGATTCGTTCGTCGTTGACGAAAAGTTCCGCTACGCCTGTATTACTTTGTATTTCAGAGAATGCAACGTGTATATCGACATAAGACCTCATATTGACGAAAACGGCGTTTTGACCGATTTCGAAATAGGCGCGTTTGATATTTTCGGCAACTGGTAAAGATATCAAATAAACGAGCCCGGGCTCCGTTTACGGAGTCCGGGCTTTTACGCTTTTTGATATGCGGATAAGCGCGTTTTATTGCGCGACTGCTTCAGGTTCCTCTGAATGCTTGGCGAGGTAAGATTCAACGAGCGTTTTCGGAACGACGAACTTTATGGCGTTAGGGATCACTTCTATTGAGAATTTATTGGTGTAGATCATTTCGCCGTCCACCGATACCGCGAATCTCTCTTCGGGCGATTCGCATTCGATAAGTTTTCCGCGGCGGTAGGTTATGTATTTGGCAAAGCGCGGGTCGTCTAAATGCTCGCCTTTTTCATATGCTTTGACAAGACGCGCGAAAGTGATACGGGATATCGGTCTGAACAGCGATACTTCCGCCAGACCGTCGTTGTTGAGCGACCTGGGCGCACATTTGAACGATCCGCCCACGTGGGTGCCGTTCGCAACGGTGCAGAGCAGCATGACGTCGTTATTCAGCGCCTCGCCGTCCACGGTCACGACGCACTTGCTTTTCATACCCACAACAAGACCTTTGACTATGCCCGTGGTATAGGAATGTTTGCCGCCGATTATCTTTTTGCGCTTGACTTTTGAAATGGTCTCCGCCACCACGCTGTCGAAACCGAAGTTGATGACGTTGATGGAATATCTGTCGCCTATCTTAAGAAGATCGGCGGGGAAGGGTGTGCCTTCTATGCTGTTGGCTATGTTCATAAATTCGGCTTTGGGGCCGTAATACTTCACGTAGTCGTTGCCGCTTCCGGTGGGAACGCACGCGACCTCGGCGTTTTCGAATCCGGCGGCGCCGTTGACGACCTCGTTGAGAGTGCCGTCGCCGCCGCAGGCGTAAAATCTGACAGGAAGAGTGTAATTGCTGCAATATTCGCGTATAAACGCGCAGGCGTCCATAGGAGCGGTCGTTTCGTAAAATTCGTGATCGAAATCCTGACCGCATTCTTCAATGGCTTGCTTTACGTTTTCGTAATAATTCTTCGCCCCTGCGGCAGGGTTTATAATAAAGATGTGTTTCAAGGATGCTTCCTCCGTAATATAAATTACCCGATTATTATAAAACTTATATATTAAATAAAGATGAACGAATTGTGAAATTATTTTCGTCGCCCGACGAAGCTTCGACGTAAAAAACAGATCTTTTTTTGCGTCAGCCGAAAAAAATGTGCAAAGACCTTTACAATTCGGCAGTAATGTGTTATTATTACAGAAAATGCATAAACATCCACACGGAGGGAATATATGCCTATTACAGAATACCTAGAACGCAACGCGTCTTTGTATCCGAACGAAGTCGCGCTCGTTGAACTGAATCCCGAAGAAAATCGCAGCAAAAAGGTTTGGAAAGACTACAGCCTTATCGAATCCACCGAAGAAAAAGCGTCGCGCAAGCAGCTCACCTGGCGTGAATTCGACGAAAAAGCCAACAGATTCGCCAACGTGCTTATCAGGCTGGGCTACGGCAGAGGGAGCAAAGTGGCCATTTTGCTTATGAACTGCCTAGAATGGCTTCCCATTTATTTCGGAGTGCTCAAAACCGGCGCCATAGTGGTGCCTATGAATTTCCGCTATTCTTCCGAAGAGATACAGTATTGCTTGAAGCTTTCGGAATCCGACGTTCTGCTGTTCGGCCCCGAATTCATCGGCCGCGTGGAAGAGCTTGAAGAAACGTATCAGAACAACGTCCGTATGATCTATGTGGGCGAAGGTAACTGTCCCACGTTTGCTGACGACTATTACGAGATGGTCCAGGGCGCAGGCGACAGGTTTTCCACCGTCGATATGTGCGACGAAGACTACGCCGCAATATACTTTTCTTCCGGTACGACCGGTTTCCCCAAAGCGATCCTCCACAAGCATAAAGCGCTCGTACATTCCTGCAAGACCGAGCAGGCTCATCACGGTCAGACGCACGACGACGTCTTTTTGTGCATACCTCCGCTTTACCACACCGGCGCAAAAATGCACTGGTTCGGTTCGCTCATAACCGGGTCGCGCGCGGTGCTCCTCAAAGGTACCAAGCCCGATCAGATCCTTTCCGCCGCTGCGGATGAAAAATGCACTATCGTCTGGCTGCTCGTTCCCTGGGCGCAGGATATACTCGCCGCGTTCGACCGCGGCGAACTCAAGCCCGAAGATTACGATCTTTCGCGCTGGCGCCTTATGCACATAGGAGCGCAGCCCGTTCCGCAGAGCCTTATCAAGCGCTGGCTCGCGTATTTCCCGAACCATCAGTACGACACCAACTACGGGCTTTCCGAATCCATAGGCCCCGGCTGCGTGCATCTGGGCGTGGAAAACGTCAACAAAGTGGGCGCCATAGGCAAAGCCGGGTACGGCTGGCAGACCAAGATCTGCGACGAAAACGGCTGCGAAGTCAAGCCGGGCGAAGTAGGCGAGCTTTGCGTAAAAGGCCCGGGCGTTATGGTGTGCTATTACAACGACCCCAAAGCCACGTCCGAAGTGCTCAAAGACGGCTGGCTTTTCACCGGCGATATGGCAAAGACCGACGAAGACGGGTTCATCTATCTCGTCGACCGCAAGAAAGACGTCATCATTACCGGCGGCGAAAACCTCTACCCGGTACAGATCGAAGATTTCCTTTCTTCCAACCCCAAGATCCTCGACGTCGCGGTCATAGGGCTCCACGACAGCCGGCTGGGCGAGATCGCCGCGGCGATAATCGAGCTCAAACCCGGGGAATACTGCACCGAGCAGGATATAAACACGTTCTGCCTGCGTCTGCCGCGCTACAAGCGCCCCCGCAAGATCATATTTGCGCACGTGCCGCGCAATCCCACCGGCAAGATCGAAAAGCCGCTGCTCAGGCGCAAATACGGTTCAGAATCGCTTATCGACGACGAAAACAAAGCGTAAACCGCATAAAAAAACTACGGCTGCCGTACGAAAATACGGCAGCCGTTTTGCGTTTTATAAAGTTATTTCAAGTCATAGGCGCGCATGGTATTTTCCAGAAGCATCGCTATCGTCATAGGCCCTACGCCTCCGGGAACCGGCGTTATATACGCCGCTTTTTCGGCGCAGGAATCGAAATCGCAGTCGCCGCAAAGCTTGCCGTCAACGCGGTTGATACCCACGTCGATCACCGTACAGCCGTCTTTTATCATATCGCCTTTTAGCATTTTCGCTCTGCCTACGGCAACGACGATTATGTCGGCGTTTTTGGTGTATTCGGCGATATCGGGCGTTTTGGAATGGCAGACCGTCACGGTGCCGTTGCGCGCGAGCAGCATATCCGCAACCGGTTTTCCTACGATATTGCTCCTGCCTATGACCACGCATCTTTTGCCGCTTATTTCTACGCCGTATTCATCAAGCAGCCGTATCACGCCGGACGGAGTGCAGGGCGTAAACGCCGGTTCGCCGAGCCGTGAAAGCCCTACGTTCAGCGGATGGAAAGCGTCGGCGTCCTTGGAGGGCAGTATCGCTTTCGTCACCTTCTGCGCGTCTATGTGGCGCGGCAGAGGCAGCTGGACGAGTATGCCGTCCACATTTTCGTCGCGGTTGAACTTTTCTATTTCGTCAAGCAAAGTCTTTTCGGAAGTTTCCGCGGGAAGTATCACCTGCTCGGAAAGCATCCCGACTTCGGCGCACGCTTTCATTTTGTTGCGCACGTATACCGCGGAAGCCGGATCGTCCCCCACGAGTATCACCGCAAGGCAGGGAATACGTTTGTTTTCCGCTTTGAGCGCTTCTATGCGCTCTTTTATTCCGTTCCGAACTTTCTGTGCAACGGCCTTGCCGTCAATTATCACCGCATTCGCCATCTTCGCCGTCTCCGTTACCGTCTTCGTCTTCGTTTTCGCCGCTCATATCTTTTTCGGCGTTTTCGGGTTCTTCGTTGATCTCTTCGCAGTTGAATCCCTCGTTCTGCGCGGTCGCCGGCGCCGAATAGACTTCGCTGTAAGCGCCGAGCTCTTTTTCTTCCTTGTTCGCCTTGACGAGCATTATGATAAGCAGCGTCGTGCAGATAACGAAGCTCGCAAGTCCCACGACCACAAAGAGCTTTGCGCCGAACAGGCCGTGCAGACTGTCAGTGCGAAGTATTTCAATAAGTCCTCTTCCGAGCCCGTACCAGGCGAAATACTGCAGCACTATCTGCCCGTCTTTTTTCTTGTGCTTGTACGCGTAGGAAATAAGTATGAATCCTATAATATTCCAAAGCGATTCGTAAAGGAACGTGGGATGCGCGACTATCATGTTCCCGGTATGTGTGAGCACGCCGTCGGTATAACGTTTTTCAACGATCGTCATCCTGAACGGCCAGTTATCGACGTTCGGCGACCAGCCGTACGCTTCGCCGTTGACGAAATTGCCCCATCTGCCTATGATCTGACCTATCATCATCGCGGGCGCCGCCGCGTCGATCACGCGCAGGAAAGGTATCTTTTTGATTTTGCAGTAAACGAGTATGGTGAGCAGACCGAACAGGATCGAACCGTAGACCGCGATCCCGCCGTTGCGGATGTTTATAACGTCCCAGAATGTTTCGAATTTATCGGAACTGGTAACGACGTAAGTGATACGCGCGCCGATGATGGCGATGGGGATCGCGAACAGCGCGATATTCAGTATGTCGTTTTCGGGGATCTTGTCGATCTTTACGGTGCGCCTGTAAAAATACAAAAAACCGAGTATGATCCCGACCGTAAGGATGATTCCGTACCACTGGACGTTGATACCGAAAACGGTGAACGCGGTCTCGTTTACGGTGAATTCGAGACCAAAGAGTGGGAATCCTATGGTGTTTGTCGTCATTTTTGATCCTCCTTGGGGAAAATGATGGAAATACATATATTCTCGGGCAGAAAACGTTCGCGGAAAAACTCTTCTGCAAATCCCTTGTCCACCGAAGCGACGGCGGCGGGGTATTCAAAGAAGTCGTCGTTTTCCATATGGAACGAAATCACCGAATCCGCAACGCTTTCCGGCGATTCGTAGCTGAAGATCAGATCGCCGTATATGGCTTTTTTGGTGCGTTCGAAATCGGTTTTGTCAAACCCTTTTTCGGCGTATCCTTTTATCTTTGCGCATACGCTTTCTTTGAACGCGTCGGGCGACATAGATACGCCCGAAACGTTGGCGTAAAAGGCGTTCCGTTCGGTCTGGCAGCCGTCGCCTATAGCTTCGAACAGCCCTTTTTCGTACAGTTCGGAATACATATCCGAAGATTTGCCGAATAAGAGATTCATTATGATCTCGACCGCGGCGAATTCTTTTATATCGGCTCTCGCTTTGCCGCCGTCGAGCCGTATGCCCATATTGAAGATCGGCGAAGCCACGTCGCCGTATTCGGCGTGACGTGTTTTTACCGTCTTTTCGGTGATCTCGGGCAGAAGGAACGTTTTACCTTTGCCGCATTTGACGTTTTTAAGCGCCTTTTCTGTCTGCTTTATTATCCGGTCCACGTCGACGTTGCCGCAGACGCACGCAACCATCCTGTCAGGAGTGTAGGCGATTTTTCTGCATCTGTCGAGCAGTTCCGGCGTTATTGTGCGGATATACTCCGCGGTGCCGCACGGATCGGCGCTCAAAGCGCATTTGCCGTATAAAAGCTCGAGCATATTCATATGACATCTACAGCGCGGATTATCGGCGTACATCATTATTTCCTGGGCAATAATGCCTTTTTCTTTTTCGACCGATTTCTTCGTATAGTGCGCGTTGAAGACCATATCCAGCAAAACGGCGTAATTTTCGCAGAAATTCTCGGTGCAGGAAAAGTTGTAAACCGTCTTGTCGTTCGCGGTATACGCGTTGGCGGCGGCGCCGAGATCGGCGAAAAGCTCAAAAGCGTCGCCTTTTCTGGTCTGGAACATCTTGTGCTCAAGAAAATGCGCGGTCCCCACGGGGAATACCTCGTTCGTATCTGCGCAAACGGTATCGCACGAGCCGAAATGCACGCCTATCGCCGCGTAAGCGGAGACGACGTCCTTGGGGATTATATAGCACGTGAACCCGTTGTCGAAAGTGACGCGGGTGTATTTTTCATCTGTATTATCAAAGCGCTTTCCGGTTATTTGCATCAATGCTGCCTTTCAGTAGATAAACGGTATCGAGTACTGCGTTTGCGGCGATTTCCACCGCGCCGTCGACAGAAGTCTTTTTGAGCTTTTCGCATTCTTCGTCGAGCGTGCGGTAGACTCCGCGCCAGACGTGCGAAAGGTAATACGAGCAGAGCGACGAAACGTCGTCGGACTGCGATCTCAGCGCGCTGACGCAGTAGCTAAGCGCGTTGTTGTATTCGGTCTCGCTTATGCGGCGGCGAGCGATATCGTCTATTTGCTTGAGTATCTCTTTTTGGACCTTTTCGCTGTTTTCGGCGTCTATGCCGGCGGAAATGTATATCACCTTGTTGTGCCGGTCGGGGATACCGCTGCAGTAATAGCAAAGCGAAAGCTTTTCTCTTACGTTCATAAACAGTTTCGAGACCGGAGAAAGCGAAAGGATCGCGCCGAACAGCAGAAAATCGTTATAATGTCTGCGCTCTATATCTCCGCCAAGCCGGAACCCCATAACGAGCGTGGACTGCGAAGCCTCGGCTTCTTCCGTGAAGGCGCGCACTTTTTTCGGCACGCGGCGGCGAACGGCTGAACGCCTGATCCCGGCGCGCGGCTCAAAGGGAAGATGACGTTCGATAAGCGCGAGTATCCGGTCTTTGTCGGCGTTCCCGGCGTAAACTATATCCACGGGCGCGCTTTTGACCGTCTTTTCAAAAAACGCCGTGAGTTCGGCGGGAGTGAGACTGCGCACGAGATCGGCGCAGTTATAGATCGATACCGCCGCGGGCTCGCCTGCGCACATCAGCTGAGCGGCGCGGTACGCGGCGTACGCGGGTTTGTTGTTTTTGAGCGAAGCGATCTGCGCGCACAGAGCAACCTTTTCGCGCTCGGTATAATCCGGGTCGAACGCGCCGTCTTTGAGATAGGGCTCGAAGATGAATTCCGAAAGCAGCTTTACCGCGCGTTCGGCGATATCTTCGCCTTCGAACGCGAAACGGTTGCGCATATACGAAAGCATAAATACGAGCGCCAGCTCTTTGCCCCGCTTCTGAAAAGCTATATCTATGGCAGCGCCGTAATTATCCTCGCATTCGCGGCATATGCTCAGTGTGTTGGGGAAGCTCCCGGTGCCGCGCAGCAGGATCTTTGAAACAAGCGTTATGCTCGCCAGATTTCTTTCGTCAAGCGGTATGCGGAAAGAGACGCAAAGCGAATCGGTCTTTCCGCGTTCGGTATAAACGTGGGTGTATTTGACCCCTTCGTTTATGGGGATGGGGGAAAAACTCATACAAGTATCCTTTTTGCAGAATCTTTATCGGTATATAAAACGGAGTTGCCGTGTCTGCGCAGAATAGTGCAGGGGCAGTATTCGCCTATTTCGCCTTTGAGCATAGTATAAACGGCGTCCGCCTTGGTCGGCGCCGGCACCACGCAGAAGACGTATTCTGGCGCCATAAGAGTGGGGATCGTGAGCGTTACCGCGTGAGTCGGCACGAGCGAAAGGGAATCGAAACACCCGTCGTGGACCTGCTGCATACGGCATTTTTCGTCGAGCGTCACCACTTTTACCGCTTTGGAATCAAAGAAGAACGCTTCGTGCGGGTCGTTGAACGCGATATGTCCGTTTTCGCCGATCCCCATACACACGATATCCGGCTTCGCTTTTTTCAGAGCTTTGGAATATCGCGCGCATTCGGCTTCTATATCCGCGGCGGTGCCTTTTATGTAATGCACGGATTTGAACTTTACTTTGCCGAACAGGCGGTCGCGCAGGAACTGACCGAACGCTTGAGGAGCGTGCGGGTCCAGACCGACGTATTCGTCCATATGAAAAGCGTTGATGCGCGAAAAATCTATGCTTTTGTCGGCGGTGAGAGATTCCAGAAAATCGTTCTGGCTGGGCGCGGCGGCGAAGATCATGCTGATCTCGTCTTTTTCGTCGAGCAGTTTTTTGATCGCGGCGGCGCAGTCGGCGGCCGCGGCCTTGCCCATATCGGCGCGGTTACCGTAAACTCTGTATTTTAATTCGCCTACTTTTCCTCTTTTAATCAAGCTCATTCAAAACACCTTATTTCCTTTAATATATACGGCGCGCATATTGATATTGCCGTCGAACACGCAGATATCGGCGTCGAAGCCGATCCTCAGCACGCCCTTGCGGGGGATATTCGCGATCCTTGCGGGAGTCATGGTCGCCATTTGCACCGCGTCCGGAACGGTTGCGCCGGCGAGATTTATCATATTTCTTACAAGCCTGTCGGTGGTGGCGACGGAACCGGCGAAACCGGAACGGTCGGGCAGCTTGCCCACGCCGTCTTCGATATCCACCTCGTACCCGTCTTTGAGCGAGCCGATTATCATTTTATCGGAATCCGTTCCCGCGCCGCGAAGCGCGTCCGTTATGACCGCGACGCGCGCCGCGCCGAAATGCCTGTATACGAGCCGCAGCAGCGACGCCGGCAGATGGCAGCCGTCAGCGATGATCTCCACGTTCAAACAATCGATCATATACCCGGTCTCTATGAGTCCGGGCACGCGGAAACCGCCTTTGCGCACCAGCGAAGACATTCCGCTGTAAAAGTGCGTGAGCAGGGTGTATCCGTTTTCGCAGGCTTCGTAGACAGTGTCGTATTCGGCGTTGGAATGTCCTATCGCCGCGAGTATGCCTTTGGCCGAAAGTATACGGCCCAGCTGCATTCCGCCTTCGAGTTCGGGCGCTACCGACCAGCGTTTAATTATGCCTTGACCTTCTTCAAGTATTCTGGTGTAGTGGCACGGATCTGGGCGGCGGATGTAACGCGGATCCTGGGCGCCTTTCTGCGCATCCGAAAAATACGGGCCTTCGAGATGCAGGCCGTAAAGGCACGAGACCGGTTTTACCGATTTGAATTTTCTGAAAGCGTCGAACACCGCAAACAGCTCTTCGTCGCTCGATGTGAGCGTGGTGGCGAGCATCGTCGTGGTGCCGTGGTCCTGATGCACTTTGGCGATCTTGGAATACATATCTATGTCGGCGTCCATAAAGTCGCCGCCGCCGCCGCCGTGCACGTGCAGATCGATAAACCCCGGCGATATGTAGTTTTCGCCGCAGTCGATCACTTCCGCGCCGTTTTTGCCGCGGGATGCGCCTACGTAAGTGATCATACCGTTTTCAAATTCGATTTCGCCGCCGCTTATCACGCGCAGCGGAGTCACTATGTTGCCGCGTAAAACAGTTTTCATTTTTGCTCCTTTTCCAAAAGGCAGACCGCGTGGCAGGCGACGCCTTTCCCCGCGATGCCGAGCCCCTCTTCGGTAGTGGCTTTTATGTTGATCTCCGAAACTTCCGCTCCAAGCGCCTGCGCCATATTGGCGCGCATCGCGTCTATATACGGCGAAAGGCGCGGCTTTTCGGCGACCACGGTGATATCGGCGCAGCACAAAACGAAGCCCTGTTCTTTTATCAGCGCGCAGACCCTGCCGAGCAGATCCGCCCCCGAAACGCCTTTGTACGCGTCGTCGTTATCGGGGAAATTATACCCGATATCGCGCAGTCCGGCGGCGCCGAGCATGGCGTCGCAAAGCGCGTGGCAGACCACGTCGCCGTCCGAATGGGCGATAAGTCCGCATTTATACGGTATCTCGGTGCAGCCGAGCATAAGCGGCTTTTTCGAGCCGAATCTGTGAACGTCGTAGCCGTGTCCTATCTTCATCAAAGATCTCCGTGTTCTTTTAAAAAGTATATCGCTTTTGCGATCTTTATATCGTTTGCGTCTGTGAGTTTGATGTTATCTTCCGCGCATTCTTCGTAAAAGACCTTGAAACCGGCGTGCTCCGCCGCGCCCGTGTCGTCGGTGAAGACGATATCGTTTTTGCGCGCCAGCGCGTCGGAAACGAGCCAGATGCTCTTTTTGAACACCTGCGGAGTCTGTACCGCTATGAGGTTGTCCCTATTCGGTGTATAGAAACACTTTTCTTCCTCGCTGCGGTATTTTACCGTGTCTTTTATCTTGGTGCAGGCGCACGACGCGCCGTGTTCGAAAGCGAGCTTTATAAGCTTTTCAGTTTCTTCGGTCGTGATGAACGGTCGGGCGCAGTCGTGGATGCAGACGTAATTTGCGCGAGTCGCCGCGTTTACGCCGCATTTTACCGAATCCGCGCGCGTTTTTCCGCCGAGCACGAATTTCAACGGCTTTTCGGCTTTGACGAGCGAATCGAACTGTCCCGCTTCGCGTTCGACGACAATTATCTCGTCGACGAGTTTGCATTTGTCAAAAGTTCCCACGACGCGTTCCAGCAAAGTCATTCCGCCAATTTTAATGAGCGGCTTGGCAATGCTGCCCATGCGCGTCCCGCTTCCCGCGGCGACTATCACCGCGGAGACAAAACGTTCAGTCGCCATAGGAATAACCGATCTCGAACGCCTTGAGGTTGAGCTCGGCGAGCTCGGGCTTGGCTTTGGGCGCCGATGCTTTAAGGCACGAAACGAAATAGTCCTTGGTGAATATTCTGGTCTTCTTTATGATGTATCCCAGCATCACCACGTTTGCGAGTTTGGCGAAACCGCTGATATCCGCGAGCGACGTGGCGGGGATATATTCGGCGGTGATATCGGTGCGTTCGCATTTGGAATCGATAAGCGAAGAATCGATAAACACTCTGCCGCCTTTTTTGACGCTTTTATAGAACTTTTCGTACGAAGGTTTGTTGAACGCGACGAGTATGTCGGGCTCGGTGACGAGAGGCGAACCGACGGGGTCGTCTTCGATATTGACCGAGCAGTTGCAGGTGCCGCCGCGCATTTCCGGGCCGTAAGAGGGAAGCCACGAAACTTCCTTACCGGCGTTCATGCCGGCTGAAACGAGCTGTTTGCCCGCAAAAAGTATGCCTTGTCCGCCGAAACCGGCCAAAAGAATGGACGCCATATCATTCCGCCTCCTTGGTAACGTCTTTATAAACTCCCAGAGGATAATGTTCTATCATATTTGCGCGCAGCCATTCGAGCGCTTTTTCGGGAGTGAGCCCCCAGTTGGTGGGGCAGGAAGAAAGCACTTCCACTATCGAAAGCCCCAGCTTTTTCTGCTGTATCTCAAAGGCTTTCTTTATCGCCTTCTTCGCGGCGACGACGTTCTTTACGCAGTCGACCGAAACGCGTTCGGCGTATGCGGTGCCGTCGAGCGTGGCGAGCATTTCGCATATCCTTATTGGGTTGCCCTGGATATGCTTGTCGCGGCCGTACGGGGTGGTCGTGGTTACCTGGCCGAGCAGGGTGGTGGGCGCCATTTGACCGCCGGTCATACCGTAGATGGCGTTGTTGATGAATATGATGGTGATGTTTTCGCCGCGGGTGCCTACGTGCACGGTCTCGGCGGTGCCTATGGCAGCGAGATCGCCGTCGCCCTGATAGGTGAAGACGGTTTTGTCGGGGTTGGCGCGTTTTACGCCTGTGGCTACCGCGGGGGCTCTGCCGTGCGGCGCTTCGATCATATCGCAGTTGAAATAGTTATATGCAAATACCGAACATCCCACGGGAGCGATGCCTACGGTCTCGCCCTCTATGCCGAGCTCGTCGATAACTTCGGCGACAAGGCGGTGGACTATGCCGTGCGTGCAGCCGGGGCAGTAATGGAAAGGAACGTCGGTAAGCGCGTGCGGTTTTTTGAATACTACCATGATCAGCCCTCCTTTTTTGCGGATAAGCGCAGTATCTCTTCGGTGATCTCTTTTACGGTGGGGATGACGCCGCCGGTCCTGCCGTAATGAGTCACGGGGACGCGGCAATCGGTGGCGACTTTGACGTCGTTGACCATCTGCCCCATATTCATTTCCACCGAGATGAAACGCTTGACTTTGTGCGAAAGCCTTTCGAGCTCTTTCGCGGGGAACGGGTAAAGCGTTATGCAGCGGAAGAGCCCCGCTTTGACGCCATGGGCCCGCGCTTCTTTTACCGCGGATTTCGCGATGCGCGCGGTGATGCCGTATGCGACTATGACGGTATCGGCGTCGTCGCACATATATTCTTCGTACATAACTTCGTTCTTTTCGACTTCCTCATAACGCTTGAAGCGCTCTTTGACGATGTCTTCGAGAACGTTGGGCTGGATATACAAGCTGTTTATGATGTTGTGTTCGCGTTTGTTTCCGTGGCCGCAGCACGCCCAGGTCTTTTCGGGCAGTTCGCGCGCGGTGCGCTCTTCAAAGTCTACAGGTTCCATCATCTGACCGAGAGCGCCGTCGGCGAGTATCATCGCGGGCATACGGTACTGGTCGGCAAGGTCGAACGCGAGTCCGGTGAGCGACGCCATTTCCTGTACCGACGCGGGCGCGAGCACTATAAGGTGAAGGTCGCCGTGTCCGGGCGCTTTTGTGGCCTGGTTATAATCGGACTGCGCCGGCTGTATGCCGCCCAGGCCGGGGCCGCCGCGCTGGACGTTGACTATAACGCAGGGTAGGTCGGAACCGGCTATGTATGATATCCCTTCGGACTTGAGCGATATCCCGGGCGAAGACGAAGACGTTATTGCACGCGCGCCGGAAGCTGTGGCGCCGAGCACCATATTTATGGCGGCTATTTCGCTTTCCGCCTGCAGGCAAAGTCCGCCGCGCTTGGGCATCTGCTTTGCCATATATTCCGAAAGTTCGGTCTGCGGGGTGATGGGGTAACCGAAAAACAGCTTGCAGCCGGCGCGGATCGCGGCTTCGGCTATCGCTTCGTTACCTTTCATAAGCATCTTGGACATTATTCTACCCCCTTTTCCACGGTTATGACTACGTCGGGACACATAGTGGCGCACATAGCGCAGGCAATACATTTGTCCTGCTCTCTGACCGTCGCCGGGTGATACCCTTTTTCGTTGATCTGCTCTTTGTCGAGGAAGATTATGTGTCTGGGGCAAGCCAGCACGCACAGTCCGCAGCCCTTGCAAAGATTCTTGTCAAAAGTTACACGGTTCATTGCGTTAGACCTTTCTTTATGTAAATGATTAAAACAGCTTTTTAGTGACGTCTTCTATCACCGTACATCCGGGGAAGGCGTTCTTTTCGAACGCGGTCGTCATAACGAGCGGCACGCCCGATTTATTTGCGAACTCCTGAGCCTTTTCCTGCGCGGAAAACACCACGCTTCTGTCGGTCTCGGCGCCGAGATTGGAATTGTTTATAATGCCGGAAAACTTCAACCCGGAAGCGGCTTCTATGGCGCGCAGGGAATAGAGAGAATATTCGGTATTCGCGTTTTCGGGGCGGAACGCGTTGAAAACGTAATACATATCGTAGCCTATGCTTTCATACCGCTCGGCAAAGCCCCTGAGCACGGCGGCCCCTTCTTCATCGCCGCCGACGTCGGTAACCGAACAGCAGTCGGTGGTGAAGATGAGCGGGAACGAAGGCGGGAGCGACGGGATGTCGACGTTGGTGTTGGCAAACTGCGGCAGCAATACGTTGACGCCGCGTCTGCGCAACTCCTCGGCGTTGTCGGCGGTGCGGAAATACGGGTTGACCGTATCGAGGTCAGCGATACAGACGTTTGCGAATCTGTCCGCGGCGGCAAGCGCCAGGTTGACCGCGATATTGGTCTTGCCGGTGCCGAAATGACCGCAGATTATCACCGCTTTGTGTTTGAAAAGTTCAGTTATCATATGCGCGTAAAATGTCGCCCGGTCGTGCGCCGGGTATTTTTATAAAGAATTCCTGTTTGGGACGGGGAGTGGAGTCTATCGGCTCCATATCCTCGTTGTAGATAGCGTCTATATCGATGACTCTGCCGGTGCCGCCCGGCGTGAGCAGTTCGGCTTTGCTGTGCGCAAACATCTTGTTCTTTTGAAAACACCTTGCGAGCGAAGTCGTTTCGTCGTACGAAAGCACGTATCCGTAGAACGGCTTGTCGCAGATATATCCGGGGCCGGTGACGGCGACCGCGTTTTCGGCGGGCTCGTCGTAGTAGAACCCGGTATGGTATTCGCGGTGGCTCACGCCCTCGACTTCGGCAAGCAGCGCCTTGTTGAACGGCTTGCCGGCCAGACAGTCTTTAAGCGCGCATTTGTAGGCGTTGGTGACGCAGGCGGCGTAATACGCCGATTTCATCCTGCCTTCGATTTTAAGGCTGTCGAGCCCGCAGGAACAGAGGTCGTCCATATGCTCGAGCATACAGAGGTCTTTGCTCGAAAAAACGTAGGTGCCTTCCGAAAACTGTTCGGCGGTGATGAGCTCGTCCGGGCGCTTTTCCTCGCGCAGATAATATTTCCATCTGCAGGGCTGAGCGCATCTGCCCTCGTTGGCGTTCCTGCCGGTGAAGTGGTTCGAAAGCAGGCATCTGCCGGAATACGAAATGCACATCGCGCCGTGTACGAACGCTTCGAGCTCGAGTTCCGGCGGCGTGTTTTCGCGTATCGCCCTTATGGCGTCTATCGTCAGCTCGCGGGCGAGCACTATGCGCTTTACGCCGTTTTCGTACCAGAACCTGCATCCTTCGGCGTTTACCGTGGAAGCCTGCGTCGAAAGGTGTATCGCGGTATCCGGAAAACGTTTTTTGACGATCCGCATCACGCCGGGGTCGCTGATTATGAACGCGTCCGGAACGGATCCAGTAATGCCATCCAGTACTTCGGGAAGCTCCGCGATCTTGAGTTCCGACGGCATAGTGTTCAGCGTGAGATAAACTTTTGCTCCGTGCGAATGCGCGTATCTTATGCCTTGCGCAAGTTCTTCGGGAGTGAAATTGTCCGAAGCGGCGCGCATACCGAATTCGCGCAGCGCGCAGTATACGGCGTCGGCGCCGTAATCGACCGCGAAACGCAGTTTTTCAAGGTTGCCGGCGGGGGAAAGGATCTCGGGCTCATTCTTTTTCATTGGCGTCGTTATCCTTCTTGACCTGTCTCACGTTTTCGTTGTGCTCGCTGAGCGTTTCCGCATAATAGGTCTTGCCGGCTTTGTTGGAGACGAAGAAGTAAGCGTTGATCGCGGTGTCGTCGTCGCGCATAGGCATATCCGGGTAGATCGCCGCGGAGATCGCGTCGAAGCCGGGATTGCAGATCGCTCCCGGAGGAAGCCCTTCGTACAGGCGGGTATTGTACGGATCGTCGATCGCCAGCTGTTCCGAAGTGAGGTCTTCGTTCCTCGTTTCGCCGTGGAGCATAAGCGCGTACTGGACCGTCGCGTCGGATTCGAGCCGCGGGAAGGTGCTCGGATGGCTTAAACGGTTGCGGAAAACGTAGGAAATATATTCAAAGTCTATTTCGAGCTTGGCTTCGCTCTGTATCATCGAAGCCAGCGTGATGATCTCGTCGAACGTCAGCCCGGTCTTTTCGATCTCTTCCTTGAAAGTGGATTCGTAATAGATCCAGAACTTGTTGTTGAAGTTGTTGAGCATCTTGTTGATGACGAGATACTCCGCCGAGTCTTTGTAAAAATAGTACGTGTCAGGGTAGAGATATCCTTCGAGCCGGTAGACGCGGTCAGACGAATAGCCGAGCTTTTCGAGCTCTTTTACGAATTCGTGCTGGTAAGGGTATTCGTTGATGGCTTCTATATACTTTTCGCGCGTGCCTATGCCCTGAGAAGTAAGCAGATCGATTATCTGGTCGACGGTGTATCCTTCGGGGATTGTGATCGAGACCTCCTCGAGGTTGCGCTTCACTTCGGTGAGTTCCGAAATGATCTGGCTGTAGTTCATCTTGGCGTTGAAAGTGTGCTCGCCCGTGAGGAACGAGCTTTCGTCGCACCCCTTGTATATGAGGAACAGATTGAACGCCCAGTCGTAGCTGATTATGCCGTTCTTTTCGAGCAGAAAGCTCAGCTCTTTGCGCGTGATGTTTTCGGGGATGGTCACGGTCACTTCGCGGTCGGATTTGACGAACGCCATAACGTCGTTGCCCACGGCGATTATATAGTACGAAAGGAACGCCGAGATAGCGAGCACTATGAGAATATATACGCCCGCTTTGAGCAGAAAGCCGCTGTTCCAGATAAACGACCCCACCTTTTTGACGGCGCGCTTATACCACGGCACCTCGGGCTCGTCTTCGCTTTTCTGCGCGGGCTGTTCCCCCGCGTCTCCTTCGACCGCCGGCGCTTCCGCGCCTTCGCGGTTGAATTCGGCGAGCTCGGAGGGCGCCTCGTCGGAAAGATGGTTGTCGATATTCAGTTCCTGCGTTCTGCCTATGCTGTCGAGCGCGCTCACGTTGGTGAAATGCAAAGTGAGCGGCGCTTCCGGCTCGTCCGTTTCGGGGCGCGCCGGCTTTTCGCCGGTGACTTCCGGAAGCAGCAGATCGTCGGGAAGGGCAGGGGACTCGGGAAGTTCGGGTTCCAATGGTGCGGGTTTCTTGTCGGCACCCGCCCTGCTTTCTATCGACGCTATATAGTCGTCAAGCAGATTATTAAGTTCTTCTGACGAAAGTTCCTTGTTCTTATCGTTTTCGCTCATTACGGCTCCTTAAAAAAGAATTATGATAAGCACGAACACAAGCACCAGCCCGAAAAAACCGGGCGAAAGGTAAACGGGCGCGATATTGTCGATGCTTCTTTCTTTTGGACGTTCTTCGTTTTTATCGGCGCGGCGGTAGAAAATGCGTTCGGCTATAGCCACGACAAACACCGTGGAAACGATGAACAGGGTGGCGATTATGAACAGCATAAAGAACTTGCCGCTCTTCTGTACGCTGACGCGCATAAATGAATCGCTTAAGTAAATGCTCAGCACGTTGCTTATAAAATGGATCGCTATGGAAACGAACACCGATTTCGTGACCGCGACTGTCATCCCGAGCACAAGGCCCGAAAAGAAATACAGCGGGAACGCTTCGACGGAAAAATGTATCATCGCAAAGCAGATCGCCGAAAACACGACGGCGTTGAACGTTCCGTATATCTTGTATTCCGCAAGCACCAGCCCGCGGAAGAATATCTCCTCGCACACCGCCGGGACCAGCGCGACGGCGATTATTATGAGCGCGGGCGACACTCCGCTTATGGAAGTGAGATCCGAAACTATGTGGTCCACGCCCGTAGGCTGGAACGAAGAGGATATGTAGTATATGTATTTGATGAGCAGGTTGCCGGCGAGCAGCATAAACGCCGATACGAAAACGAACAGTATGTTGCCGCGGCCTACCGGGGATATCATAAACGGGGTGTTGAGTTTTCTGCCTTTGAAGAAATAATAAACTATGCAGGGCAGTATATAGACTATTATCTGGACAACCGAAAAACGCAGCAGTTTTTCGGTGACCGTGATCTCGGGGTCGCCCGACGAAACGAGCAGCTTGCCGCTCACCGTGAGCAATAGCAGCAAGACCGCCGCAAGGAACGGAACAAATATAGGTGTTAGCGTAAAAACTTTGCCTTTTTTGTTCAATTCTTTTTCTCCTTCGTTTTAGTTATATTGTACCCCTTTTTTGAGTTCGGTGGCGGAATCGGGTCCGAACAGCAGTTCGGTAAGCGCAAAAGCGAACTCAAACGCCGCGCCCATGCCTTTGGCGGTAATTATCCTGCCGTCGCGGCATACGGAAGTTTTTACGACCTTTGCGCCCTCGAGCGCGTTTTCAAAACCGGGGAAGCAGACCGCCTTTTTGCTTTTGAGAAGCCCGAGCCCGCCGAGCACGGAGGGAGCGGCGCAGATCGCGGCGATGACTTTGCCTTCGGCGTCGGCTTTAAGCAGCATTTCCGAAAGTTTTGCGCACGCTTTGAGATTCAGAGTTCCCGGCATTCCTCCGGGCAGTACGACACAGTCGGGTACCGACGGACCGATATCATCTATAACGGAATCGGCTTCGACTGCAAGTCCGTGGGCGCCGGTCACGCGTTTGGATGCGCTTACGGAAACGAGTTGTACTTCGGCTCCCGCGCGTTTGAGCACGTCCCAGGGGACGAGAGCTTCGGTCTCTTCGAACCCGTCGGCGAGCATAATGTATACTTTCATACGATAACACACCTTTTTATGCTTATTCAAAATACAGTATAGCATCTAATATATGAAAAATCAATATTTAAATATTAAAATATAATACCGCGCGGGCTATTTTTATTGTTCAAATGATGTAATAACGAAAAATCCGTTTGCGACTTTTGTTCGCGCCGACTTGATTATTGACAAACGGCGCCGAATGATTTATACTGTTTGAGCGGAGGTGCTTTTATGAAAAGAACTTTGGCTTTACTTACCGCGCTGATTATGCTCGCGCTGTGCGTCCCTCGCGTTTATGCGCGCGAAGAGGACAAAAAGCAGCCGTGCCGCGGCGTGGTGCGCCTTTCTTACGAATTTGAACGCGAGACAGAACTTGAAATAAACGGAAAACGCTACGCGCAGGCAGACGTTTCGGAAAACTGCGCCACGGTTCGCGTGACCGCTTCGGGCGTGGATTACACCTGCGGCGTTTTCGTGAACGGAACTATGATAGGTACTTTCGTATCGGGCGGCGATCTCGCCGTTCCGGGCACGCTCATTTCGGAAGGTACCAACGAGATCACGCTGAGGCCCGAGACCGGCAGCGGCTATTACAATACCGATTTGATATACGGAAAATTCAACGAGGACGACTTTGAGCTTTTGAGCTTTGAGCTCCTCGCCGCCGACGGCGAAAAGATCGCATTCGATTTTTACAAATATATGCCTATAGCCAACAGCGCCGGCGTGACGCCTGTCAGCGCGGAATACAACGGAAAATCCGTAAAAGTTGGCGACGGCTGGATACAGGAAACGTATATGGGCGGCAACACGCCCGACGTTCCCGTTATGGTCGGTATGCGCTTTGAAAGCGGTTTCAACAGCGGGAAGATCATTTACGAAATAGATACGACGGAACTTCCCGAAGGGGAAAACGTTATAAAGTTCTACGTCCCCGAAACCGGCAAATATCTTGACGAGACCGATACGATAATCGTAAACAATCAGGCGCCGCGCGCCGAAATAGCGTTTGCGGGAAGGGAATACCTTACTTCGAACGACGATCTCACGATCACGTTTTCCGACAGCGTTTCGGGCTTTTCAAAGGCGTACGTCACGCTCGACGACAGAAAAGTCTACACCGCGTACAAGGCGGGCGAATACGATCTTTCTTCCGCCAAGATAAGCGACGGCAGGCACACGCTGTGCGTTTATACCAAAGACAAGCTCGGCAACGAAGGCTACGCTTACGCGTTCTTCGAATACGCGTCGAACGCGCCCGTTTCGCCGGTATATGAAAACGGCGCTATAAGCGGAGAAGGCGATATCTACGGCGCCAGACTTATAAAGAACATAAATCTGTATCTGGGCGGAAACGCGGCCTGCGGCGACGCGCTCGGCTGTACGGACGAAAGGCTTGCCGCATTCGACGAAATGGACGACGGTTTTTCGCCGTATCAGTCGTTCCTTATAGATCTCGAAGGCGTCGATTCGGATACCGTCTACATCAACTGCACGTCGCAGACCGGCAACGGCGGCAAATACGCGGTACTCGCGTGGAATTACGCGGCAAACGAATGGGAAAAGCTCGCGGCAGCTGCAAGCGGTACCGCCGTGACGGTTCCTCTCGTGATCAAAGAAAGCGGATACGCGAGCGGGGATAAGGCGCGCGTACGGATCGCGCCCGAACTGATAGGAAACGGGAGCGACACCATACTCTGGCACACCGACACGCAGTATTATTCGACTTTCGACGACCTTAATTTCCTTTACCAAAGCATTTCCGAATATACGGTCGAACAGTACAAAGCCGGTAATATCGCATACGCGCTTTACACCGGCGACTTCGTCGACGACGCGCGCACCAGGGAAGAGGCCGAAAAAGAATACGCCGTCGCCGATAAGATGCAGAAGATAATCGACGACGCCGGAGTCCCCAACGGGGTGTTGGCGGGGAACCACGACGTCGAGCACGACAAACTGAATTACGAGTATTACCACAAGTATTTCCCGGCGTCGCGCTACAGTTCGCAGGAATGCTTCGGCGGCGCGATAAATCAGAACGAATGCCACTACGACCTCATTTCGCTCGGCGGCTACGATTTCGTCATCCTTTGTTTCGGTTACGGCAAAAACGCCGATCCCGACACTGTCGCCTGGGCGAACGCCGTGCTCAAAGCCTACCCGAACCGCAACGCCATACTTGCCACGCACGAGTATATAAACGCGCAGGGAATGCTGCTCAGCGATAAGGCGAGGACTATGCTCAACGAGATCGCCTTCGCCAACGAAAACGTAAAAATGATACTCTGCGGACATTCCGAAGGCGCCTGCAGTCAATGGCGGGAAGTCCCCGGCTCCGACCGAAAGATACTTGAAATACTGCACGATTACCAGTTCGCGGAGCTGAATCGCGGGCCGCAGCACATAATAAACAACTGCACTTGCGACGGCGAAGGATTCGTCCGTCTGCTCACCGTGACCACCTCCGGCCAGCTCGTTTTCAGGACGTATTCGCCTTATTACGATATAGAAAACTATTACGCGCAGTATATAGACAACAACGTCTATCAGCTCGATCTCATATCGAATACGCAGACGGTAAAAACGAGCGCGTTCCGCGTTGCGTACGGCGCCGAAAAGACAGATATCGCCGAAGGATACGACGTTTGCTTTGCCGTATCTGAAAACGTTTATTCGGATTTCACGCTGCTCAATGACGACTTTGCGAACAATTCATATAAAACAGCCGCAAACCCGGATCAAACCGTCACGACGCCTTACGACAATACATACGGCGAGATTTGGTACGCCGGCTGCGAACCCACCTTGTTCATAGGATCGAACGGCGACGCACCTTCTGCCGACGTGGCGGAAAAAGCGGTCGACCTTATTCCGCCGAGCGCTTCGGCTCTTACGCGCACAAGCGGCACGAGCACGTTCGCCGCGTCGATCGACGAAAACCGCGCGCTGCATCTTATGCCCACCACGAACGAGTGCAACTGGGTGACCGTAGTGTGGAAACCCGAAAACGCGAATATCAGCGAATACCCGTATCTGTATTTTTCGGTTAGCGTTCCGTACGCCGTCAAATGGGGGATGTGCTTAAACACTTCTTCCGGCAAGCGGCTGCATTTCGCGCTCGATCTTTACGAAAAGTTCGGTTACAAGGACTATTCGATGCCTTCGGATCTGTACGGAAGTATGTACGGATATCTCGATCTTTCAAAGCTCATCCCCGCCGGCGACACTTTACGCCAGGTCAATTTCACCGCCGCCGTGCAGTTCGAGGAAGTGACGTTCAATTACGCCTTCCTGGGCAAGCCCAAGGGGTGTGCGCTCACGTTCGTTTCCGGCGACGCGGTGCGCAGATATGACGCCGCTCAGGGAGCCGATTTCGAATCGCCCGGCGAACCGTATATCGCAGGCAAACGTTTCGTATGCTGGGAAGACGAAGACGGCAACGAAGTGAGCTTCCCAATAAAACCGTCAAAAGATCAGACGTTCACCGCCGTGTACGAGGACGTCCCCGAATACGTTCCCGAGTGCAGGTATTACACCGAAGAACTCCCGATGGCGGAAGTTATCCCTTCCGGAGAAGCTGAAGAAAGTTCCGCGGGCGAAAGCGGTTCGGGCGGTATGAGCGCCGTAACGGTCGCGTTGATCGCTGCCGCCGCGCTCGCCGTGTGTATGATCGCCGCCGTGCTTATTGCGAAAAAGAAAAAGCAAAAAGCCAAATAAACAAGCGAATCCCGGCGCCTGAATCAGGCGCCGGGATGATTTTTATATCGGTTTATTTATCCGTTTTTTTCGATAAGCTCTTTGAATACGGGCAGCGAGCGTAAGCAAACTTCGGTATCCACGCAATACGATATCCTCACGAAACCGGGGCAGCCGAATCCGGCGCCGGGCACCACGAGCAGATCCTTTTGCTTGGCGCGTTCGCAGAATGCCTCGCCGTCGTTTTCGGGGGTCTTGACGAACAGATAGAACGCTCCGTCGGGCTTGGCGCAGAAATATCCCATTTCGGTCAGCCCGTTGTAAAGGATATCGCGGTTGGTTTCGTATACCGTCAGATCGGGCGGCACGTCGACGCAAGCGGCGATGACGCGCTGGACGAGCGACGGCGCGCAGACGTAACCGTAGGCGCGCGCGGCTCCCGCCACGGCGTCGAAAAGTCTGCGGTTATCCGCGGCGTTTTGCGGGACGTAAACGTAACCGATACGTTCGCCCGGGATCGAAAGCTTTTTACTGTACGAATAGCACACGACCGTGTTCGGGTAGTATTTCGGTATGAACGGGACCTTCACGCCGCCGTACACGAGCTCTCTGTAAGGTTCGTCGGATATGATATAGATGGGTTTGCCGTATTCTTCGCTGCGGAGCGACAGCAGTTTGGCGAGGCGTTTTACGGTGAATTCGGTATAAACGACGCCGGAAGGGTTGTTGGGCGAATTCACAATGACCGCCTGGGTGTTTACATTTATGGCTTTTTCGAGCTTTTCAAAATCTATCTGGAACTCTTTTTCGTCTGCGTCGACGACGCGCAGCTTCGCACCGCTCGTTTCGGCGAAGCACCTGTATTCGGGGAAAAACGGCGCCAGCGCTATGAATTCCGTGTTATCGTCGATCGTCAGCGCGCCCATGACGGAAGTCAGCGCGGCGGCGGCTCCGCATGTCACGTAGAAATCCTGCGGGTATGCTTCGGTATCGAACGTATCAGCGACGTTGCGCGCTAGCGCGGCCCTGAGCTCGTCGCAGCCGGCGGCGGAAGTGTAGCCGTGAGTTTCGAGCGGGGGAAGTTCCAAAAGCCTTATATACGCTTCTTTAAGCGCCTGCGGCGAGGGAACGCTGGGGTTGCCGAGCGAAAAATCGCAGACGTTTTCTTTGCCCACGACCGAAACGCGCTTTCTGCCGTATTCGAACAGCTCGCGTATCGCCGATCTTTTGCTGCCGAGCCCGTACGCTTTTTCGTTTATCATATTTATACACCTCTTTTCTATAATTATAGTTTTTATTTTGACTATGTCAATACAAAATATGCTTTTTTTGGATTGACATATCGGCGCAAATATGGTAAAATCATAAATGCAATAAAAACAGAAAGGAATTCATTATGAGAAAACTTATCGCAATACTCTGCGTATTCGCTATGCTGTTTTCACTGCTTCTGGCTTCTTGCGGAAGCGACAAACCTGCCGAAGATTCCAAAGAAGAAAGTTCCGTTCCGGCTGACGACTCTTCGGCGGCGGATGAATCCAAGACCGAACCTGTTTCGGAAACAACCGATGATCCGTACCGCGATGAAAACGGCGTCTACGTAAACAAAAATCAGCTTCCGTTCAAAGAAGAATGGAAAGACAGAAAAGAGTTCCGCGTACTCGTTTACAACAATAACGTACAAACGACCTATTTCAGCGAAGAGATCGAATCGCTCTATGAGACCACAGACGATAAGATCCGCGAAGCGGTCGATATGCGCAACCGCGAAATAGAAGACAAATACGGCATCACCGTAAAAGCGGTCGCGGTCGACAATGTGGTGACCAGCCTGCGCACTTCGCTCGCAGCCGATCCCATATGCGACGCCGCGATGCCGTTTATGTCCGGGGTCGTCGCGTTTGCTGAAGACGGCAACCTTTACGATCTGTGCGAGTTTGAAGGATATCTCGATATCTACGCTCCGTGGTGGGATCAGAACGCCAACGAAAGCCTTTCCATCGCACACAAGATCTACTTTTCCACCGGCGATATTTCCATTATGCAGAGGATCGTTTCCAACGGCATAGCTTTCAACAAAAAGCTTATGGCAAACTATTATCCCGACGTCAACATGTACGAGCTCGTCGACAGCGGCGAATGGACAATAGACAAACTGTACGAGATGTCTAAGGCAGTCACACACCAGGTCGAAGACGACGGCGTGATGGACGAACACGATTTCTGGGGCTGCCTCGGCGGCGGCGCTGCGCTCTATTTCGGCAGCGGCGAAATGGTAATGGGTAAAGACGCCAACGATTATCCCATAGTCACCATAGGCAAAAGCGAACGCACTGTCAACGTGGCTCAGAAAGCGCTGACCTACGCCAACGAAAAGGGCACCTGGACAGTCAACGTAAGCGATTTTTCCGACCAGACCGATAAATGGAACAAGACCGTGCAGATGTTCGGCGAAGATCAGGTGCTGTTCTACTGCTTCGCGTTTTCCGCGCTCAAAAAGTTCAGACCTTACGACGTCACTTACGGTATAGTTCCCATTCCCAAATACGAAACGGAACAGGAAGGCTATTACTGCAGATGCAGCAACTTGGCTTACGGCGTGTGCATTCCTGAAAACGTAGAAAACGCTGAATTTTCGGCGTATATGCTCGACCTTATGGCGGCGGGCGGCAAGAATTATCTTACCAAGGCCTACTACGACGCGACTCTCAAAGGTAAGGATATGAACACGCTCGACGACGAAAGGATGCTCGATATCATATTCAGCGGTATCCATTACGATCTGGCGCACGTTTACAATATACTCGACGGCGTGTTCAGCGTCTCGTCGCCGGATCAGTTCGTTTCCAACCTCCAGTCGATCCTTCCCGCAGCGGAAAGCAAGATCGAAGAGATAATCGAAAGATACGAAAGCAACTGATAACAAGCAAAACACAACGAAAACCGCCCGAAGCCACGCTTCGGGCGGTTTGCTGTTTTATTCATCAGAGATTGTCTTCGGAATCGGAAATATCTCTGCTGCAGAGTATATCGAGGTTGCCGTTGAGCACGCGCAGATCGTCGATGAACTCTTTTTCCTGAGCTGCGTCTTTAAGCGATATGCGGTAAGAAAGTTTGTAGAGCGAACCCATATTGGTCGTGCGGACTTTCCAGAGTTCGTTTTTGGAAGTGTATTTTTCAAACACTTTGTCGAACACGGAGGTGTAATCGAGCGATTCGGGGATCGTGATGCGGAGTTCGCGTTCACACGTTTTCGCTTCGCCGTAGCCGAGCGTGGTGAGTAGCAGCGTGAAAGCGAGGATCACGATGCAGAACATGACGGCGACCCATATGTACCCGGTGCCGATCGCAATACCCAACGAAGTGTCGAGGAAGACGAAAACGATCTCACGCGCGGAGCCCTGCGCCGAACGGAACCTAACGAGCGAAAACGCGCCCGCTACCGCGATGCCGGTGCCGATGTTGCCGTTGACCATCATTATAAGCAGTTCGACTATCGCGGGGATGACCGCGAGTGTGATGACGAACGACTTGGTGTGACGGTTCTTGTACATGAACGCCAGGCTGACGGCGATACCGAGTACCAGCGCCACGCCCAGGCAGATAAAGAAATACGAAGAAGGCGAAGATTCTTTGGTAATTATGGATTCGAAGAGTTTATCAAACATTGTGCTTTACTCCTTTGTTAATTGCTGTCTGTTCTGTGAGGCGCCTGTAGGCGGTGCCGTATTTTGAAAACGAACCGGGGAAGATCCTGTTTTTGTCGAGCGCCTCGGCAAGGCGAAGCGGCATAGAGTTGAGCGTTTTTATCTCCATTATGTAATGGCCTTCGGCGAGCACTTCGTCGCCCCATATGCCTTTTGCCAGCTCAAGCTCGGTCGTGCGCGAAAGCACGTCGTTGTCAAACGTGATCCTGAGCCCGTAATCGTTGATGCCTACAAATGATTTCCGGTGGTATGAAATGAACATCGCGGGCTGAAGCGAACGGTAGAGGTCGAAACAGTAGGATATCTCTTTTTCTATTTGAGTAAGATTCTCTTTGCATTTGCCGCCGCTGTTCAAAAACTCCATAGCGTCGGAATACTTCAAGCTTATGCGGCGTTTGTAAACGGTGCCGAGCAGTTTCTTTTTTAGCTCCACGAACACGGGGCTGTCGCCGGTAGGGACGTCGTACGACCTTATGCGCAGTTTTTCCTTGTAAACGGGCTTGTCGAGCGAACGCCGGATGAGCAGGTGGTCGGGCGTGTCGTAATAGACGCTGCATATATCCGATTCGGGGTATATGTCGGGCACGCAAAGCTCGGGGATAGTCTGCATAAGCGAATCGTACTGCGAGCTGCTGATTATATATTTCTTTTCAACGCGTTCGAAAACGCTGCCCGCCATTACGTTCACCTACTTCGCGCGCGGCAAAAATTATGAGCATACAGACGTATGCTCATAAATTATAGAACAAAATGTGAAAAAAGTCAACAAAACTTTGTTAATTTTATTATATTAAGCGATAATATTGACTCTTATAACGCCGTTTATATCGGAAATATCTTTCGCAACCTCGGGAGTGACCTCGGAATCTGGGTCTATGATGGTGACGGCGTAGTTGCCTTTGGAGCGGTTGGACATAGAGTCGATGTTCACTTTGTCGGCGCCGAGCACGGCAGAAACGCTCGCGACCATCGAAGGGATGTTCTTGTGAAGAACGATGATCCGGTGCGCGGTGCTGCGCGGCTGGGAGATGGCGGGGTAGTTCACGCTGTTGCGGATATTGCCGTTTTCGAAGAAATCGATAAGTTCGTCGGCCGCCATGCGAGCGCAGTTTTCTTCGGATTCGGGGGTGGAAGCGCCGAGATGCGGGATGCACACGGTGTTCTTGCAGCCGAGTATGTTTTCGTCGGGAAAATCGGTGACGTAGCTTGCGACTTTGCCGGAATCGAGCGCGGCTTTGAGGTCGGCGGCGTTGACGAGGTCTCCGCGCGCGAGGTTGATGATGC
>JAEEGI010003007.1_pt1 | contig 40594 bp, 28 predicted proteins | sample 8958751 | NCBI WGS metagenome assembly JAEEGI01 (sample SAMN16246545, study PRJNA631951) | gut metagenome | biome: gut microbiome; feature: rumen; material: KS-attached | host: Bos | place: Iran: Karaj | collected 2018-10 | reverse complement strand
TTAATACGGCGCCCACCGACAACCATTGTATGGCGATAGTAGGTATAGCCCGTGACCCCAAGCAGCGCCTCTTTTTTACGATGAAAAACTCATGGGGCACAGCCAATCCCTATGCCGGCCTGATGTATATGTCTGCAGAATATCTTCGCGACAAGACCGTTGCCGTCTTTATGACGCGAGAAGCGTATGAATGTGCCAAGTGACATCCCCCTGCCCCATCCCTTTTGTATTACTTGTTCAGTTTCCAAGTGACTCCGTCCTTGGTATCCTTGACTTCGAAGCCGGCTGCAGCGAGGGCGTCGCGAATCTGATCGCTAGTGGCCCAGTCCTTGTTTGCCTTTGCTTTGGCACGCAGATCGAGCACCATATCCACCACTTTTCCGAAAGCTTCCTCACGGGCATTGTTTCCATTGACCATTGAACATTGACCATTGAACGTTGAGAGTCCGAGGATGTCGAACGCGAAGAGGTGCATTGTTTCCTTCAACTCTTTCAGACAGTCGGCACAGATGGTAGCCTTGTGGTCAACCAACTTATTGATAACAGTGCAAGCCTCAAACAGATGGCTGATGACCTGTGGTGTAGCCAAGTCGTCGTTCATGGCATCATAGCACTGTTGGCGCAAAGCCTTAACAATTTTCTCCGTCTCGGCATCGCATTTGTCAGCGACCTGAATGCGGTCTATATCAGCAATGGCATTCATCAGTTTCTCCAGTCCACGCTCAGCAGCCACCAAAGCCTCGTTGGAGAAATCGACGGTGCCGCGATAGTGGGCTGAGAGCACGAAGAAGCGGATGGTCATGGGCGAATAGGCTTTTTCGAGCAGTGGGTGATTACCCGTGAAGAACTGCTCAAGGGTGATGAAGTTGTTGTATGACTTGCCCATTTTCTGACCGTTGATGGTCAGCATGTTGTTGTGCATCCAGTATTTCACGGCAGGATGGCCCATCGAGGCCTGCGCCTGGGCTATCTCGCACTCATGGTGTGGGAACACCAGGTCCATACCGCCTCCGTGGATGTCGAACATCTCGCCCAGATACTTGCGTCCCATGGCAGTGCATTCGCAATGCCAACCAGGGAATCCGTCGCTCCAAGGCGAGGGCCAGCGCATGATGTGTTCGGGCTGAGCTTTCTTCCACAGGGCGAAATCGGCTTGGTTGTGCTTCTCGCCTACGCCAGCCAGTTCACGGCTCTCGTCCTTGATGTTCTCCAGCGAGCGACCGCTCAAGATTCCGTATTTGAATTTCTTGTTGTAAGCCTCGATATCGAAATAGACAGATCCGTTCGACTCATAGGCAAAGCCGTTGTCGAGAATCTGCTGAACCAACTGCTGCTGTTCGATGATGTGGCCGGTGGCATGAGGCTCGATAGAGGGGCGCAGCACGTTCAGCGCATCCATATACTGATGATAGCGGTTGGTGTAGTATTGTGCTATCTCCATCGGCTCCACCTGTTCCAGTCGTGCCTTCTTGGCAATCTTGTCTTCGCCCTCGTCGGCATCGTGCTCCAAATGACCTACATCCGTGATGTTACGCACGTACCTTACTTTATAGCCGAGGTGTTTCAGGTAACGGAACAACAAGTCGAAGGTGATGGCAGGACGGGCATGACCCAAATGGGGATCGCCATAAACGGTAGGACCACAGACATACATGCCCACATGAGGGGCGTTGATGGGCTCGAAACGCTCTTTCTGACGAGTCAGCGTATTGTAAATTACTAACTTAGATTCCATAATAAAATTATAAATTTGGTGCAAAGGTACAAAATAATTCTTAATTCTTAATTCTTAATTCTTATTTTATTAGTAACTTTGCAGCCAAATTTGCAAATTATAGATAAAAATGGCTTATACACGTATGACAGCTGCAGAGGCTGCAGCACTGATTAAGAATGGCGATAACATTGCCATGAGTGGTTTTACACCTGCTGGTGTGGCTAAGGCTACAACCAAGGAACTGGCTAATATTGCCGAGGCAGAACATGCTGCCGGCAGAGAGTTTAAGGTAGGCATCTTCACTGGTGCATCAACAGGTCAGTCAACTGATGGTGTGCTGGCTAACGCACAGGCTATCAAGTATCGTGCCCCTTACACTACCAATCCCGATTTCCGCAAGCACGTGAACATGGGCGAGATTCCCTACAACGACTTGCATCTGAGTCACATGGCTCAGGAGTTGCGTTATGGCTTCTATGGTGATGTTGACTGGGCCATTCTCGAGGTTTGTGACATTGAGGAGGTGGGCAATGACTATCGCGTCTATCTGACAGCAGCTGGCGGCATCTCTCCGACAGCAGCCCGTTTGGCTAAGCACGTGATTCTGGAGCTGAACTCATTCCATAATCCTAATGCGAAATATATCCATGATGTTTATGAGCCGCTGGATCCTCCTTATCGCAAGCCTATCCCCATCGTGAATGTGAGCGACCGTATCGGTGTGCCCTACGTAACGATTCCCAAGGATAAGGTAGCTGGTGTGGTGGAGTGCAACATTCCCGACGAGGCCCGTGCCTTCAAGGACAGCGACCCTGTGACAGACAAGATTGGTTACCTGACAGCTGAGTTCCTGGTAGAGGAAATGCACAAGGGGCGTATTCCCAAGGAGTTTCTGCCCTTGCAGAGTGGTGTAGGCTCAACAGCCAATGCCATCCTCGGTGCTCTCGGACAGGATAAGCATGTGCCCGATTTCAACATCTATACTGAGGTGTTGCAGGATGCAGTGGTTGAGATGATGCTGAACGGCAGAGTGAAGGATGCCTCGGCATGTTCGCTGACTGTTTCCAACGATTGCCTGATGCAGGTTTACGACAATATGGATTACTTCAAGAACCACCTGACCCTCCGTCAGAGTGAGATCAGTAATTCTCCCGAGGTGATTCGCCGACTGGGTGTTATTGCCATCAATACCGCTATCGAGTGCGACATCTATGGCAATGCCAACTCAACACACATCAGTGGTGTGAAGATGATGAACGGTATCGGAGGTTCGGGCGACTTCATCCGCAATGCTTATCTGAGCATCTTCACCTGTCCTTCTACGGCTAAGGGTGGTGTTATTTCCAGCATTGTTCCCTTCGTTAGTCATCAGGACAGCTCAGAGCACGATGTGAACATCATCGTGACAGAGCAGGGTGTTGCCGACTTGCGTGGCAAGGGTCCTGCTCAGCGTGCCGAGACCATCATCGAGAACTGTGCTCATCCCGACTACAAGCAGTTGCTGTGGGACTATCTGAAGATAGCCAAGATGGGTCAGACACGTCACAACCTGACTGCTGCCTTTGCTATGCACGATACGCTGGCTCGCAAGGGCGATATGCACCTCACCGATTTCTCGGAATACGTGAAATAAGGTAAGAGTGAATAGTGAAGGCTGCGATTAAGCGAGAGCAGAACCAAGCTTGCTTGAGTTATGCCAAGCGTGAGCAGGCTCGACGTGAAACATCAATAATTTGCTACCGCCTTTGATGAGAGGCGGTAGTATTTTTTTTTAGAGATATTCCATCAGTACGTCCCAGACGGCAATGATGTGGCAGAGACTACCGATGAGGACGAAGAAATGGAAGACGGAGTGCATATACCTCTTTTTATTAAAGGAATAGAAAATGGCACCAGTGATGTAACTGACACCCTCGGCGATAATCCAGATAACGGCAGCTGTCGATACGGAATCGATGAGGGGCTTGAACGCCACTAAGACACTTAAGCCCATGCCGATGTAGCAAAAGGTCTCAATGTTGGAATGCTCTTTGAGTCGTACGAAGCTGATGATGGTTCCGGCAATGGCACAAGCCCATACGAAGATGAAGAGACTCCAGCCCCAATAACCCTGAGTACGCAAGGCGATTAACGTCAATGGAGAGTAAGAACCGGCTATGTGCCAATAGATGGCAGCATGGTCCCAACGGCGCAGCCGCTCTTTCCATTTTGAGCGGCGAGGCAGTGTGTGATAGATGGTTGATGCCGCATAAGAACCCAGCATACCGAAGAGATAGAGACATACACCAAGTCGCGCCCAAGGGTTGTCGCCCTTGAATGCCATCACCATGAAAATGATGCCGAAAGCCACACCCATGACGATGCCGCCTGCGTGGCTCCATGCGTTCCAAAGTTCTTCCTTATGCGTATATTTAATGGCCATCGGGGGGCGAAGATACAAAAAAAATGTGAATCCTGCAATTCAGTGTGAAAAAAATCTTAGAAAGTTTTAGTTTTTTGCAAACTTATTTGTATCTTTGCAGCAATTGTGAACTAAACATTACTTTATTTTTAAGTTATTTATGAACAACGTACCTGAAATTAAGATTGGAATCGTCGCCGTATCTCGCGACTGTTTCCCCGAGTCATTAGCTGTTAACCGTCGTAAGGCTGTAGTAGCTGAGTATGAGAAAAAATTTGGAAAAGAAGGCATCTACGAGTGTCCTATCTGTATTGTTGAGAGTGAGATTCACGCTCAGCAGGCTCTTGAGGACGTGAAGAAGGCTGGATGTAACGCTATGTGCGTTTATCTGGGCAACTTTGGTCCAGAGATTTCTGAGACCATGATTGCTGACTGGTTCCAGGGTCCAACTATGTTCTGTGCCGCAGCAGAGGAGACTCAGGACAACCTGATTGATGGTCGTGGCGACGCTTACTGCGGTATGCTGAATGCCAGCCAGGCTCTGAGCCTGCGCAAGACACGCGCATACATTCCAGAGGAGCCCGTTGGCGACGCTGGCCAGTGCGCAGAAATGATTCACGAGTTCCTGCCTATCGCCCGTGCTATCGTAGGTCTGCAGAACCTGAAGATTATCAGCTTCGGTCCTCGTCCTAACAACTTCCTGGCTTGTAACGCTCCTATCCGTGCGCTCTATGATCTCGATGTTGAGATTGAGGAGAACTCAGAGCTCGACCTGCTCGAGGCTTTCCAGAAGCACGCTAACGATCCACGCATTGATGCTGTTGTGAAGGATATGGCTGCTGAACTGGGTCATGGTAACAAGATTCCTCAGGTGTTGCCTAAGTTGGCACAGTATGAGCTGACACTGACTGATTGGATTGAGGCTCACAAGGGCTCTCGTCAGTTCGTGGCTATGGCCAACAAGTGCTGGCCTGCATTCCAGACCATGTTCGGTTTCGTGCCTTGCTATGTGAACAGCCGTCTGACTGCTCGTGGTATTCCTGTAGCTTGCGAGGTTGATATCTATGGCGCTCTGTCAGAGTATATCGGAACCTGCATCAGCCAGGATGCCGTTACACTGCTCGACATCAACAATACCGTTCCTAACGACATGTACGAGGAGAGCATCAAGGGTAAGAAGTTCGCTTGCGACACTTACACCGACAAGGAAATCTTCATGGGCTTCCACTGTGGTAACACTGCTTCTTCTAAGGTTTGCAACTGTCAGATGTGCTTCCAGCGCATTATGGCTCGCGCGCTGCCTGTTGAGGTTACCAACGGTACTCTGGAGGGTGACATCCAGCCAGGTCTGGCTACTGTTTATCGTCTGCAGTCAACTGCCGACACCAAGCTCCGCGCTTACATCGCTCAGGGTGAGGTCATCCCAGTAGCTACCCGCTCATTCGGTTCTATCGGTATCTTCGGTATCAAGAACATGAGCCGTTTCTATCGTCACGTCCTCATTGAGAAGCACTACCCACACCACTGCGCTGTGATGTTCGGACATCAGGGTAAGTACCTCTGGGAGGTTCTCAAGTACATGGGTATCCCCGTGGACGAAATCGACTACAACTTCCCGAAGGGCAACTTCTATCCCACAGAGAATCCTTTCGCATAATATCATTAATCCCCGCTTCTGGCGGGGATTTTTCATTATACAGCATATTTATCACGATACTGCTGGGGCGTGATGCCGACATGCTTCTTAAAGATACGATTAAAATAAGAATAATCATCGTAACCCAAGGCATCCGCAATGGCTTTCAGCGGTTCAGAAGTCGTGACAAGCAGTAATTCTGAGCGTTCCATCTTCTTCTGGGTTACAAACACATTAGGAGTAACCCCCATCTGCAACTTAAACACCCTGATAAAGTGGTCCTTCGACATACAGCACCTACTGGCTAACATATCGACATCAATATGCTTGTCAAGGTTCTTACGGATGAAGGTAAGTACCTGATGAATGCGGTCATCTCTTACATCCACACGAGGTTTGGCATTCTTCAAGAATCGTGAGATAAGTAGGAAAAGAATACCTCTCGACTCTACCTTATCGCAGAAAGGCCGGTTCTGATTCATTTGGAGGTTTGAAATCAGCATAGGGTGATTATCATATACAGCAGGATCCGACTGCGGTAGTTTCAAGAAAGGATTCATCTCACAGAGACGGGCAATGAGCTGACCATCCATGTCAGTGCCTTCGACCTCGAAGGGCAGTTCCAATTCCTCCAAAATACCCTGTTCGTGGTCTGCTTCCTCATAGACATGGATATAATACAGCGAGAAGTTTGAATCGCAGACGTAACTGTGAGTCGTAAAAGCAGGAATAAAATAGAGGTAACCAGGCTTCAGGTCATAGATACCCGAGAGCATCTCCACCCTTGCAGAACCTCCTGTAACATAAAAGATACGTGCAAAAGGACTTCGGACGTTCTTCCAGTTCCAATCACCATCGTGGGTAGCCTGGCCAACATGAAGGGTATAGAGATGAAGCTTGTCTATCGGGATATTCATCATGAAAAAGCGTTTTATTGATGCAAAGTAACAAAAAAAACGGCAGACTTCCAAACTTTTTGCCGTTTTTGTCCTATTCAATGTCGAATCTTTTTATACATGAATGAATTCTTTTTCGTACCTTTGCAAACGAAATTCTAACTGATAACCTACAAATGGAAATTAACAACCAGCAAACTGGCTATCCCCAAAAGGTATTCGGACAGCAAGTGAAGCGTTTTTGCCAGACGATGGACCTCAAGGATGATCCTGCACTAATAGCTCGTTATGTGGAGGCTCACAGCCGTTTGAAATCATGGCCAGAGATTCGTGAAGGCATACGTGCTGTTGGCATTCTTGAGATGGAAATCTACATCTTAGGCCATCGGCTTTTTATGATTGTTGAGACACCGCTCGACTTTGAATGGAGCACGGCAATGAAAAAACTCGCCACCCTACCCCGGCAGGCTGAATGGGAAGACTATGTGGCCATGTTCCAGGCTTGTGAGAAAGGCAGTACCTCAGACCAGAAATGGCAGCTGATGGACCGTATGTTTTACCTGTACGAGTAAATTGTAAAAGTGATATTTATGAAAAGGATGATGATGATTTTCGCTGCCAGTTGTCTGATAACAGCAGCATCGGCGCAGACGTATCAGGTGCCCGTCTCTGAAGCTCATGAGAAGATGCAGACGGGGCAATACGAACCGACATGGGAATCGTTGGAGACGCACCAGACACCAGAATGGTTCCGTGATGCAAAGTTTGGCATATGGGCTCACTGGGGACCACAATGCGTAGAGGGTTCAGGCGACTGGATGGCTCGCTCGATGTATATGGAAGGGAGCCGTGAATATAAGTGGCACGTAGAACATTATGGCCATCCGTCTGAATTTGGATTCAAAGATATCCTTCCACTGTTTAAGGCTGAGAAATGGGATCCCGAGGCACTCGTGGAGCGCTATAAACGCTGTGGAGCCCAGTATTTCTTCGTACTCGGCAACCATCACGACAATTTCGACCTCTGGGACTCGCAGTATCAGGAGTGGAACTCGATGAGAATCGGCCCTCATAAGGATATCCTCGCAGGCTGGGCAAAAGCCGCCAAGAAAGCAGGGCTTCCATTAGGTATCTCGTTCCATGCCGATCATGCCTGGACTTGGTACGAGCCCTCGCAGCGCTACGACATAGAGGGACCCAAAGCTGGCGTTTATTACGATGGCAACCTCACAAAGGCCGACGGCAAGGGTAAATGGTGGGAAGGCCTCGACCCACAGAAGCTTTACCAACAACAGCACCCCATGAGCTATGACTCTTGGAGTAATGGCAAGGTACATGATCAGTGGGGCTGGGGCGAAGGTGCATGTCCGCCTTCCCAGGAGTTTGTCACTAACTTCTACGATCGCACACTCGATGCCATCAACCGTTATGAGCCCGATCTTATCTACTTCGACGTGACAGTATTGCCTTTCTATCCATTGAGCGACTGCGGTTTGAAGATTGCCACCCATCTCTATAATAAGAACCCAAGAGCTGTGGTCTTCGGCAAGATCCTGAACGAAGATCAGCGCAAAGCCCTCACCTGGGACGTGGAACGCGGTGCACCCAACGAGCTCATCGACATTCCCTGGCAGACGTGCAATTGTATCGGTAATTGGCACTACAAGACCAGCGTGTATGAGAAGAACGCGTACAAGAGTGCCGCCAAGGTCATCAAGCAACTCGTGGATATTGTCTCGAAGAACGGCAACCTGCTGCTCTCGATTCCCCTACGTGCCGATGGCACCTATGACGAGAAAGAAGCTCAGGTTCTCGACGACCTTGAGGCCTGGATGACGGTCAATGGCGAGAGCATCTTCGGCACCCGTCCCTGGGTGAAGTTCGGCGAGGGGCCTGTGGCAGACACTGACATCAAGCTCAATGCCCAAGGTTTCAACGAAGGCATGTACGACAAGCTCAGCGCCAGCGACATCCGTTTCAACCAGACGAAAAAGCATCTTTATGCCACGGCTTTAGGCTGGCCTGAAGACGGGAAACTGGTCATCAAGTCACTGGCAAAGGGCAACAAGAACCTGAAGAAGGGCATCTCAAGTGTCTATCTACTGGGCTATGGCAAAGTAAAGGCCCGTCAAACAGCAGAAGGCCTGGAGGTCAACCTCCCCAGCCCCTGCAATAAGATTGCACCAGTATTAAGAATCAACAAATAACTTATTATCAATATGATTTACAACGAAATTGGAAAGACTGGCATGAAGGTATCGAACTTGAGTTTCGGTGCTTCGTCATTAGGTGGTGTGTTCCATAGTATCCGTGAAGACGAAGGTATTCGTGCCGTACATGTAGCCGTAGATAACGGCATCAACTTTATCGATGTTTCACCCTACTATGGCCATCTCAAGGCCGAAATGGTGTTAGGCAAGGCTCTGAAGGAAATTCCCCGCGAAAAATACTTTCTCTCTACGAAAGTAGGTCGCTATGGGAAAGACGGCGTAAACACCTGGGACTATAGTGCCAAGCGCGCCACAGAGAGTGTCTATGAGAGTATGGAGCGTCTGAACGTTGATTTTATCGATCTTATCAATGTTCACGACATCGAATTCCAAGCCTCTCTCGAAGGAGGTTTACAGAAAGTCTGCGACGAAACGTTGCCCGCACTGGTCGCCTTAAAGAAGAAAGGAGTCGTAGGGCATGTGGGCATCACCGACCTGCAACCCGAGAACCTGAAATGGGTCATCGAACATTGTGAAGAAGGTACCGTAGAGAGTATCCTGAACTTCTGTCACTACTGCCTTAACGACACACTGCTGCAGGACTATCTCGGTTTCTTCGAACAGCATCAGGTTGGCGTCATCAATGCCTCACCACTGTCGATGGGACTCCTCTCTCAGCGCGGTGCTCCAGCCTGGCATCCTGCAGGCAAGGACTTACATAAGGCCTGCGCCCGTGCTGCAGCCTTCTGCCAAGAGCAAGGCTACCCGATTGAGAAACTGGCCATCCAGTTTTCTACCAGCTATAATCCGCGCATTGCCACAACACTCTTCAGCAGTGCAAATCCTGAGAATGTTCTGAAAAACATCAAATATGTGAATGAGCCCATGGATACCGATTTAGTCAAGGAAGTACAGAAGATTATCGGCGACCAGATGTTCTCAAGATGGAAAAACTCATAAGCAAATTAAAGATCAGACAATGAAAGCAATACAGATTAGCGAACCTTCAGTCATGAAGGTCATCGATATCGCCGAACCCCAGATGGGCAATGACGATGTCTTATTAAGAATGAAATATGTGGGATTCTGCGGCAGCGACCTTAGTACCTTCCGTGGTGGTAACCCGATGGTAAAGATGCCCGTAGTACCAGGCCATGAGGTAGGAGCAGAGATTATCAGCGTTGGCGTGAATGTGCCTGAGGGTCTGAAGCCTGGCATGACTGTCACCGTTAATCCCTATACCAACTGTGGGAAATGTGCCTCATGTCGTAATGGGCGTGTGAATGCCTGTCAGCATAACGAGACGCTCGGCGTACAACGCTGGGGCGCCATGTGCGAATATCTCGTTCTCCCATGGGAAAAGGTCATTCCTGCCGGCCTACTCACACCCCGTACTTGTGCACTGATAGAACCCATGAGTGTAGGCTTCCATGCAGTGAGCCGTGCTCAGGTAACGGATATCGATGTCGTACTCGTTATCGGATGTGGTATGGTGGGTATGGGTGCTGTGGTGCGCTCTGCTCAGCGTGGTGCTACTGTCGTAGCTGCTGATATCGATGATGAGAAACTGGCTCTAGCCAAGCAGATGGGAGCCAGCTACACCATCAACACGAAGACAGAGGATGTACATGCCCGTCTGTTGGAGATGACTTCCGGATTCGGTCCCGATGTGGTCATCGAGGCTGTGGGCAGCTCTTCCACTTATCAGATGGCTGTCGATGAAGTTGCTTTCACTGGCCGTGTCATCTGCATCGGCTACGCCAAGACAGAGGTTTCTTTCCAAACCAAGTATTTCGTTCAGAAGGAACTCGATATCCGTGGCTCGCGTAATGCGCAGCCCTCTGACTTCCGTGCCGTCATCCACTACCTGGAACGTGGCACTTGTCCCGTTGATCAACTGATCAGTCGTGTTGTGAAACCCGAAGAAGCGCCCAAGGCCATACAACAGTGGTCAGACGCTCCTGGCAAGGTGTTCCGCATTTTGGTTGATTTCCAATAACTATCAGATATGAAAAGACTCTTATTATCAATAGCGGCTGTCTGTCTGGGCCTTTTTGCGATGGCCCAACAGGCAGTTTCGCCTAACGGCAAGATTACCATTACGCCTAAGGATAGTGGACTGATCGTCAACTATCAAGGACGTCAACTGCTCGAGGTTTCCACCCTCGGATTCGAGAATGCCTCTACACCCAGCGCATTGTCTTTCCGTCGGACGTTCAAAGAAGACTATACCATGCTGAGTGGCAAGCGTCTGAAATGTGCCAACGAAGCCAATGAGTACTTTGCTTCCCTTGGCGACGACGTACTGCTCGTTATGCGCCTTTATAACGACGGTTTGGCTTTCCGCTACGAACTGTCTGGACTCAGCGATGCTACCCTGCCGCGTGAGCTCACCACCTTTCACATCCCTGAAGGCATGAAACGCTGGATGCAGAACTGGACCGATTCATACGAGGAGTATTTCCCACTGACGACAACCTACAAGCAGGCACCTCGTCGCGGTATGTATGAGAAGTCGCCAGAGGGCTATGCCTGCCGCTGGGGTTATCCTGCCCTACTCGAACCCATCGACGGGGTTTTCGCCCTCATCTCCGAGGCCAATATCGAGCGCCGTCAGAGTGCCTCATGCCTCTACAACGATGGTGAGTTCTATCGCGTAACTCCTGCCGAAAACACTGTAAAGGTCTCTGATGAGTGGCATAGTCCTTGGCGCACGCTAATGATCGGCAACTTGTCTGAACTCATTGCCTCCACATTGGTTACCGATGTTGCCGAACCTTGCCAACTGACTGATACCGACTGGATCAAGCCAGGTGTGGTATCCTGGATTTATTGGGCCAACAATCATGGTAGCAATGATTACAACATCATCTGCAAATATGTTGATATGGCAGTCAAGCTCAAACTCCCTTACGTGTTGATTGATGCTGAGTGGGATATGATGAAAGATGGCAAGACCATCGAGGATGCTGTGAAATATGCCATTGATAAGGGCATTAAGCCTATGATCTGGTATAACTCTTCTGTGGGATGGATTGATGGTGCTCCTACGCCGAAGTTCCGTCTGAACAGTCCTGAGAACCGCGAGAAGGAATTCGCCTGGTGCGAGAAAATAGGGGTCGCAGGTGTGAAGATTGATTTCTTCTCTGGCGACAGTCAGATGAATATGGACTTCTGCATCGACCTGCTCAAGACGGCTGCCCGTCATCATCTCTTGGTTAACTTCCATGGTGCCACCATACCCCGTGGTTGGCAACGTACCTATCCGAACCTGCTCTCCACAGAAGGTGTGCTCGGTGCCGAGTGGTACAACAATAACGCTACACTTACCACGAAGGCAGCCCATCATAATGCCACGCTGCCTTTCACCCGCAATGTCATCGGCCCGATGGACTATACCCCCTGTGCCTTCAGCGACTCTCAGAATCCTCACATCACCACCAATGGCCATGAACTGGCACTGACCGTGCTCTTCGAGAGTGGTCTGCAGCATCTCGCTGATAGTCCAGAGAGTTTCCTTGCCCAACCGATAGAGGTACAACAGTTCCTTGGCAAGCTGCCCACCGTCTGGGATGAGACGCGCCTGGTTTCCGGCTATCCCGGTGAGAGTGTCGTTCTTGCCCGCCGTCATGGTTCCACCTGGTATGTAGCAGGCATTAACGGGCGCGACGAGGCACAGACGCTCACCTTCGACCTCGGCTTCATCCCTGGTCTAAAAGCCCAGATATTCACTGATACCGCATCGAAGCCTTGGGACATTAGCACTTCTGCGAAACTTCCTTCCAAGATGACATGTCAACCTCGTGGCGGGTTCGTCCTCGTCATTCCAACCACCAAATAAACTAAAGACTCAAATATGAACAAGCAACAATCTCTGATTACAAAGGACGGAGTCAGCTATCTGCTGCCCTTTATCCTTGTAACCTTCTGCTTTGCACTATGGGGCTTTGCCAACGATATCACGAACCCCATGGTGAAAGCTTTCTCAAAAATCTTCCGGATGAGCGTTACTGACGGTACTCTCGTGCAGGTGGCTTTCTACGGAGGTTATTTCTGCATGGCATTCCCCGCTGCCATCTTCATCCGCAAGCACAGCTACAAGGCTGGTGTGATGATGGGCCTCGGACTCTATGCCGCAGGCGCACTTCTGTTCTTTCCCGCAAAGGCAGTAGGCATCTACGGCTGTTTCCTCGTGGCCTACTTCATCATGACTTGCGGGCTGTCGTTCCTTGAGACCTCGTGTAACCCCTACATCCTCACCATGGGACCAGAAGAGACTGCCACGCGCCGTCTGAATATGGCTCAGTGCTTCAATCCCTGTGGTTCTATCATCGGTATGTTTGTGGCCATGAATTTCATCCAGGCTAAACTCAACCCCATGAGCAGCGATGAGCGGGCCCTATTAAACGATACTGAGTTTGAGGCGCTAAAGAATGCCGACCTCAGTGTGCTCATATCGCCCTACCTCATCATTGGCCTTATCATCGTGGCCATGCTTATCATTATCCGACTGGTCAAGATGCCACGCATAGGCGATGCCAACCACGACGTGCATGTCTTTGTCACCTTGAAACGTATCTTCTCTCTGAGGTACTATACCGAAGGGGTTATTGCCCAGTTCTTCTATGTAGGTGCCCAAATCATGTGCTGGACCTTTATTATACAATATGGTACGCGCGTGTTTATGGCTGAGGGCATGGACGAGCAGAGCGCCGAGGTGCTCTCTCAGCAGTTCAACATCTACGCCATGATGTTTTTCATCTGCTCGCGTTTCATCGCCACCTTCCTCATGAAGTATGTGAAGCCCGCCATGCTGTTGGCCGTCTTTGGCCTACTGGCGATGGTATTTACTTGTGGAGTTATCTTCTTCCAGGACCGTCTGGGTCTCTACTGCCTCGTCTGCGTCAGCGGATGCATGTCACTCATGTTCCCCACCATCTATGGTATCGCCCTCGATGGTCTGGGTGATGATGCGAAATTCGGCGCAGCGGGCCTCATCATGGCCATCCTCGGTGGTTCAATCCTACCTCCACTGCAGGCGATGATCATCGATCAGGGTACGGTCTTCAACGGGTTCCCTGCCACCAATGCCTCGTTCGTCCTGCCGCTCTTCTGTTTCCTCGTCGTCACGATCTACGGCTATCGTACGCACGTCATAAAAGGCATGTAAAAAGTAATAATCCCCTGCTGGTCGGCAGGGGATTATCGTTTACTTGAAGATCTTCTGGGCGAACATCGTCAGATAGATGCGCCAGTTGCGCCAGATATGTCCGCCATCTGTCTCTACGTATTCGTAAGGATATCCTTTTGAGTCCCAGTAAGCACGCAGATCAACGGTACTCTGATACAGGAAGTCCGTCTTTCCCATACCCATCCAGTAGAGCTTGGGCTTACTGCCGAAGAGTCGGGCACTCTGCTTGGCGAAATCGGGATCAGCCTTGATCTGCTCTGCAAACGAGCCGTTGAAACCGCCCTTACCAAGATGAAGACCAGCAGAGAAGAGACCATAGTAGTCGAACTTGTTGGGATAGAGCAGACTGACGTGGAAAGTATGTCCACCACCCATTGACAGACCACAAACAGCACGATGGGCACGATCCTTCAGCGTGCGATAGTTGGCATCGACATAGTTGACGATATCCATGAAACTCTCAGGAATAGAGGCAACAGCAGGCTCTTTGGGACCAGTGCCACTATCGCGGAAGCCTGGTGTGTACATACCCCACGACCACTCACCAGGAGCTGCCTGACAGTTGGGGTTACCATTGGGCATCACCACAATCATGGGCTTTGCCTTACCTGTGGCAATCAGATTGTCGAGAATCTGGGCAGCACGTCCGAGTTCACTCCAAGCGTTCTCGTCGCCACCAGCACCATGCAACAGGTAGAGCACAGGATACTTGCCACCCTTATCATAACCAGCTGGCGTATAGATCGTCATACGGCGCTGCATCTTCAGCGTAGGACTATTGTACCATACTTTTGAGAGATTTCCGTGAGGCACCTCATTCACCTTGTAAAGATCGCCCTTATCGCCCTTCTCATCACTGACGATAAAGATGTTGGTAAACGATACGATATCGCGATTCACGTAAATGTTGGCAGGATCTTTCACACCCGTCATCCCGTCGATGTTGAAGGTATAGCTGTACATCTCAGGGGCGAGTTTGTCTGTGGTGTAGCTCCATACGCCGTTCTTTCCTTCCTTCAGCTGAGCTACGCCTGGAGCGTCATACTTACCATAACCGGGAACCTCAATCTGCTGGGTAGGCAGGAAGTCACCCGTCACCTCTACCTTCACAGCTTTCGGCGCAAAGAGGTTGAATGTCACTGTGCCGTCATCATTGATAACAGGCGATTGAACACTGGCACTGTTGAAAAGTTTCTCCTGTGCCTGAGCGCCTATGCAGCACATCGCTGCCAGCGCCAAAGTCATAATTGATTTCTTCATACGATTGTTTTTAACAAGTTAAGTTTCACATTGGGTTTCATCACGTTGATTTTAGCTTTTGTCACCACAAAGATACGAAATCTTTCGGGATTGCGGTTGCAAAAGTAGATAAAAAATCGTAAAATGCTATTCTTCTGCATTCTTTTAATTTTCCATCGTGTTCAAAAAGGCATTCTGCGCTTTCCTATTTGTTCAATCCTGTTCTGATTCGTTCAAAACGGCCATCAATATGGCTCGTCAGGATATGGTTTCTCTAATTTTTCTCCGTCATATATTTCCAGTAGCGGCGCGGCATGTCGTTGAGTTGTTTGCGAGGATTCATGCGCTCCTTGATACAGATGGCCTTAAAATAGGTACGCCAGAGGTTTTGCAGCAATTGGTCATCACTGCTGATAACCGACTCATCAAGCTTACCGTTCGTCAGGTCGAAGGGCACAGCCGATTCGTCTTCGAACGTGATGCGGATCACGGTCTTGCCGTCATAGTTGAAGCCATAATGCCGTTTGGCATCGTAGATAAGCCAAGGCTGGTCGTTGAACCTGTCCTGAAAGTGATCGATGATGATGGGCAGCACATTGTGATCGGGACTAACCACAGCCAGATAAGTGCCGTCTTTCGCCTTCTGGAAGCGGATAAACTGTTTCATGCGCAGTTGTTCGTGAAGCACTCTTCGGGCGATGTTCGTCACCGTCAGCACATCAGGATCAGCAAAGTGCTTGGAGATATCCCCTTGTCTGAATACCTTGCAGACGTATCGGAACAACGGCGCGTTCAGCTCCTTCAGCTCAGACAACCAACTCACGGATATCAGTTTCATGGCCTCTCGCGTCAGCTTTTTCTCCAGTCCAGCCCATACCCGTCGTGCCTTCTCCTCGTCTGTCGTCACCTGATAGGTACGTTCGCAGAAAAGGGGCAGGGCGTCGCCTTCTGTCAGCAACTCCTCAGGCTGCTCTTTCAGGCTGAATGCATCGAACACAGCGGTCAGCAGCCCGTCCATCGTTCCGTCAAACAGATAGATCGTCATCTTTTATTTCTCTTTCTACTATATTTTAAGTTTAAGCATACAAAGATACTGATTTCAAACGGATTCTGCAAATAATTAGCAGAAAAACGATAGTACGTCACGTCGGACTGTGAGTCCGCTCGACTCGGACTATCAGTCCGAACCTGTCGGACTGATTGTTATCATTCATCGAACTGGACGCGGATATTCGATGATTTCTGATTTTGGGGGTTAACATCACTTTCTTATCTAAAAACCCTTTATACAAAGGGATTGGAGCCAGTGAGGTTAGTGATCACAAAACAGGGTGCCCCGACTTTTAGGGCACCCTGTTGTTATCTTGTACTTAGCAATGATTAATCTTCGCTAATTTCTATGGGAGTAAACCACCAGCCCTCGGGCAGAGATTCACGCTCAGTCTGCCAATCGGTAACGGTTTTAAATGCAAGAATCATAGGCACCTCACCCTTCTTCGGGAATGGAATCTTGACAATAACATTTTCGCTTACATTGCTCTTTACCTCAACTGAGATGTTGTTGGTTTCAGGATTCCAACCTGTAACAGGGAACTCGGCCAGCACCTTATCATACTCGATAGTACCCTGAGTGTTGTACATGGTGCCAACTTTATAATCTTTCTTTACACCCTCTACACTCTTGGTCCATGTGGTGTTACCAATATTCAAGGTAAAGTCGAGTGTACCGCCCATGGCGCGGATAATACACTTCTGCGAGCCGTTGTCGTCGATGACATCAAATACGATATCGTTGAAGTCGAAGTCGTCCTTCGATCCCAGGTCCTCAACAAAATAACGCTTCTGGATGGCCTGTGTTTCGGCATCTACTGCAAGACAAATCAGATTGCTGTAATCGCCATCGCCTGTGCAGTCGAAACACCAGTAAGTATGGCCGTGAAGGGTAATCTCTTTGTATTTCTCGAGCTTGAATTCTGACATTCCTGCTTGTTGCCATTCTCCCCATAAGAAACCCCAAGTCCATTCGTAGTTATAGTTATAGGCTGCCCAATACACGTTTTCGGCGGTTGTTAAACTTCTGGTGTCTACGTTTCGGCCTACAGAAAATACGGAACCAGCAGCATAATCGGCTAATTTATCAAGATTGTAGCCCCAGTCATTATTATAAGATTTGAAGCCTGTTACAATATTAGTAACCTCGCTGTTATAGCATACCGACAAACCAAATTTAAGCTTTTTGTCTTTGGTGTGCACTGCGCTTGGATATAGTTCGGCTTTCAGGTAGGGATTCCATTTCTTTTCAGGGGCTGAATTGATCTTTCTCAATATCTCACTTCTTAAGGGAAATATAATATCATCAGTTATGTGCTCGTAGAAAAACATGGGGTTTGGGCTAGGATCGCAAACCATCGTTTCGCCTGCACGGGTCTTGGAAGCGTTTGGTACAGCAGCAGCAAAATCCCAGCTCTGGTTAGCATCGGGTTGGCCGTACTTGGCTACAAAGTTCGAGACATACTCAGCTTTCTGCTGTTCAGAAAAATTGGTTTGGTTTTGTTCAAAAACATCACTCTTTGAACAACTTGCCATCGCAATGCCGACAGCAAGAATCATCATGCCTTTTGTAGACATCTTCTTTTTCATAATGTAAATACTTTTTGTTATTATTATAGTTGATTTATTTAAATTTTCGTGCAAATTTACGCAAAAAACGATAAACCTAACCGACCAATACTACATAATTAAGTATTATTAACAATTGCTTGAACACAAAAAAAGTCCAATGATTAACTCATCAGACTTGAACACAAGGGGCAAGAATGGACAAAAAAGGGGGCTTACCCCCCAATTTGTCCAAAAAAGAGGCGTTTGTCCATACAACTTCGGAAGAAAAACACGAAAAAAAGAACGACCTGTTGAGGATCGTCTTACCTTTGCATCGTAAACAATAAAAATATAAGGTTATGAGAACTAAGAATTACATGGTAAACCTGATGCTCATGAGCATCGTTACCGCAGCAATAAGCATTAGCTTCACCGCCTGTTCAGACGAGTTGGATACGCTGAATGAGACTGCTCCCGCAGCAGCCAAGACTGATGGCGAGGCCCTCGAAGCAGTAGGACTCATGTTCAATGACTTCATCCATCAGAACGATGTACAGATTCTTAACGCCGATACCACGCTGATTGCCATCAACAAGGCCTTTGCCGACAAGAAGGGTATCAATAACTTCGTGAACCGTCCGATGGGTATCTGGCTCACTTTCCGCGAGCGCTCCTTCCTCCGCAGAGGTCTCTCACAGCGGCTTGAGGGTGACAGATACATTGTTGAGGTGGCCGATGCCACTATCGAAGAGGTGCTTCAGCCCGGACGCGATCTGACCCTGAAGACCGGTCTCTTTGTGAACCCCGAGGCAGCTGAGCAGACGAAAACACGCGGCGCAAGCATGGAGATGAGCAGCATGATGGAGGAGTTGCTGACCGACGATGAGGGATGTCTGCACCCCGCAGCCATACAGTTCCTGGACGAGAGCGTGACCCGCAGCGGCATGAGCAACAGCGTGAACTACAGTCCGCTGGAGCTGCTCGGCATGATGGAGGAGAACGGCGCAATCACACGCGGCTTCTGGGATGATCTTTGGGAAGGTATCAAGAGAGGTGTCAGTTCGGCAGTCAAACTGTGCTTCGATCCCTTCGGTGTGAACGAGGCTTTCCTGAACGCCATCACCGACGGTGAGAAGCCAGGCAACTACGGCAACACGCTGGTCAACATCAAGAGCACCCAGACCTTCACCAAAAAATTCCAGTGCGGCAAGTATTCTGAAGACACCATCACTGTCAAGGCCAAGATGCCAATAGAATTCTATGTGAACTATGTGCTCAACTTGAAGGTTGGAGGTACGAAGTTTACTCCGCGTATGGATTACTTCAGAGGTTACATCGACGGTGAGTTCAAGGCTGCTCCCGAACTGACAGTGGGATTCTCAAAGAAGGTGGAACTGCCCAAGGATATGCAGAAAATCAAGATCACCGACTTCCCCAGCGTCTCTGTGACCTTCACACCGTACGGCATTCCCATCAACATCACCTTCAAACCCAGTGCCTACTTCAAACTGAAGGCTACGGGCGAGGGCTACTTCTACGCTGGCATCAAGTACGAGTATGACGCCAAATTCAGAGCCGGCGCCGAGTACAAGAACTCAGAGTGGAACAACCTCTCATATCTGGAGCCTATCAAGGATGAGTTCTCTTTCATCCCTCCGACAGCAAACTTCAAATTCACTGGTGGCATCGGCGTCATGTTAGGTTGCGACATCATCTTCGAGAAGGTGGCTGGTCCCAGCATCGCAGCTGGTCCACAGATCGGACTCACACTCGACTTGAAGGTTGCCCCGACTGCTGAGAAGCCCGTTACTTTCAAGGGTGAGGCAAAGTTAGGCTTCTGGGGTGAGGTTGGTGCCAAGGTTTCCATCTGGAAGTGGGACATGATAGACTACTACCACGATATCGACTTCGGACTGAGCAAGCAGCTCTGGAGCTACGACTATCCGAAGGACATCGAGACCACGAAAGACCTGCCCATCACAAAGCTTCTTAACGCCGCCACAGAGGGCATCAAGAATGTGCAGGACATGACTAAGGAACAGATTTTCGGTAGTAAATGACCTATACTTGTGCACAAGGTTCTGTCTCCATGATTTGGAGGTGATTAAGAATCTATGAGATCTGCAAGAAAAAAGGGAATCAAATCTGATTCCCTTTAAGTGTTTCAAGCGGAGAGAGAGGGATTCGAACCCCCGGTACCTCTCGGTACGGTAGTTTTCAAGACTACTGTAATCGACCACTCTACCATCTCTCCAGTGCTTCGTTGTCTTGAAAGCGGGTGCAAAGGTACTACTTTTCCATTGAACATTGAGCATTGAACATTGAAAATTTGATGTCAGTTAACGATTTTTAACTTGGACAACAAAAATAATGTTCAATCTTCAATGGTTAATGTTCAATTTCTTTGTACCTTTGCAGCGTGATTTACCCTAACAACTTCGAAAAGAAGATCGGTTTCGATGAGATCAGAGGACTGCTGAAAGAGCGTTGTCTGAGTACACTCGGTAAGGAGAAGGTCGACGAGATGGCCTTCTCGGCAGATGCTGATGTCGTGAATGAATGGCAGAAACAGATCCGTGAGTTCCGTCGTTTACAGGAAGAGGCCGACAACTTCCCCATGCAGTATTTCTTTGATGTACGCGAGAGTATCAAGCGTATCCGGTTGGAAAATACCCATCTGGAGGAGGACGAAGTGTGGGACCTGCGTCGCTCGCTGGAGACGATTGCGAACATCGTGAAGTATTTGGAGCGTGGCGCTGAGGAGACCGCGAACGGTGAGCTGAACTACCCCTACCCTGCGTTGCACCGTATGACAGAGGGTGTGACAACCTTCCCGGCAATGATTCGCCGGATAGATTCTATATTGGATAAGTTTGGTAAGATCAAAGACTCGGCCTCGATGACGCTGGCCAGCATCCGTCATGATCTACAGAAGACAGAGGGTTCGATCTCGCGAACCTTATATACCATTCTCCATGCCGCACAGAAGGATGGTCTGGTGGACAAAGACGTGACACCCGCCGTGAGAGACGGAAGACTGGTAATACCCGTTGCACCAGGTGTGAAACGCAAGATCAACGGAATCGTGCATGATGAATCGGCTACGGGAAAGACTGTATTCATCGAACCCACAGAGGTGGTCGAGGCCAACAACAAAGTACGTGAGCTGGAGGCTGCCGAGCGTAGGGAGATTATCCGTATCCTGACGGTATTCTCTGATGAGGTTCGTCCGCATGTCTTTGAAATTCTGGATTCTTACGAGTTCCTGGCACAGATAGACCTGTTACACGCCAAGGCAGAATTGGCAAAACAGACGAAAGCCTTCGAGCCTGAAGTGAAGGCCGAACCCAATCTGGACTGGATCAGAGCTATTCATCCGTTGCTACAGTTGTCGCTGGAAAAGCAAGGGAAGAAGGTCGTGCCGCTGGATATACGTCTGCAAGGAGACAAGGAGACAGGGAGACAAGAAGACAGGGAGACAAGGAGACAGGGAGACAAGGAGACAGGACGGCTGCTGATTATATCGGGGCCGAACGCCGGTGGTAAGTCGGTGTGTCTGAAGACGGTGGGACTGTTGCAGTATATGCTGCAATGTGGACTGAGTATCCCCGTGGGCGACCGTTCGACGACGGGACTGTTCGAGGACATCATGATCGACATCGGCGACGAGCAGAGCATCGAGAACGACCTCTCGACCTACTCTTCACATCTGCTGAACATGAAGATGATGATGAAGCAGGCTAGCGCGCGTACCTTATTATTAATAGATGAGTTTGGCGGGGGTACGGAACCCACCATCGGCGGCGCCATCGCCGAGGCCGTACTGAGGCAATTCTGGCAGAAGAAAGCCTTCGGTGTCATCACCACCCACTACCAGAACCTGAAGCACTTCGCAGAGGACCACGAAGGTGTGGTGAACGGCGCCATGCTCTACGACCGTCACGAGATGCAGGCCCTGTTCCAGCTGAGCATCGGACAGCCCGGTTCGAGCTTCGCCATCGAAATTGCCCGTAAGAGCGGACTGCCTGAGGAGGTGATCAGCGATGCCTCGGAGATCGTGGGTCGCGACTATATCCAGAGCGACAAGTACCTGCAGGACATCGTGCGTGACAAACGCTATTGGGAGGGTAAGCGACAGACCATCCACCAGCATGAGAAATCGTTGGAACACAAGATTACCCGTTACGAAGACGAACTCTCGGAGATAGAACGTCAACGGAAGGAAATCCTGCGCAAGGCCAAGGAAGAGGCCGATGAACTGTTGCGCGAGAGTAATAAGAAGATTGAGAACGTCATCCGTGAGATCCGTGAAGCACAGGCCGAAAAGGAACGCACACGACTGGCACGCGAGGAACTCAACACCTTTAAGGAAGAACTCGACAACATTGACACCCGTGCCAACGACGAGATGATCGAAAAGAAAATACGTCAATTGCAGGAGCGCAAGGAGCGCCGCGAGAAAAGAAAGCAAGAAAAGCTTCAGAGGAAAGAGGAAGGAGGAAAGAAGAATGAGGATACCGCAGCGGTAGCAAACTCTCAACTCTCCACTCTCAATTCTCAACTCAAAGCGGGCGATACCGTCCGCATCAAGGGACTCACGAGCGTGGGCACGATAGAGAGCATCGACGGTAAAATGGCCACCGTCATCTTCGGTGGTATGAAGACGAAGATGCGTGCCGAACGGCTGGAACATGCCGAGATGCCCAAGCAGCAGACCACGAAGAGTGAGGAACGCAATGCCAACATTGTAGGTGCCTACGGCAATGCCTCGAAGGACACCCGCGACGTGATCGACAACCGTAAGCTGAACTTCAAACAAGACATCGACATCCGTGGTATGCGAGGTGACGAGGCCATCAGTGCCGTAACCTATTTTATCGACGATGCCATTCTCGTGGGTGTCTCTCGAGTGAGGATCCTGCACGGTACGGGCACGGGTATTCTGCGACAGCTGATACGCCAATATCTGGCCACGATCCCTAATGTTTCGCACTTCCACGACGAGCATGTACAGTTCGGCGGAGCAGGCATTACGGTAGTGGATTTGGACTGATTCATATCCCTTGATACATATCAGTGTGCGCACACAAAAACCAACATATTCGCACATAAAAGTCTTAAAAAAACCAAAAAAATTTGGTTAACTCATTGATTATCCGTAATTTTGCCCCAGAAATCGACGTGAAGTCGGTTATTTTGAAGAAGAAAATCTAAAGGATAACGCGGCAAAATCTCGTGATGAGACAGCCGCCTAAAGTATAGAGATATGATTCAAATTTTTAAGAAAGTAAGTGTGAGTCTGATGGCCTTGACATTTACATTGATTGCCTCAGCTGGAGGTGGCAAAGTCAAGAGTTCCACTAATACATCAGGCTTCGACTGGAATCCAGTAATGGATGCGATTATTCAAGTAGAAAGCGAAGGAGATCCCAAAGCCGTGAGCGGAAATTCCGTAGGCGCTATGCAGATTACTCCGATTCTTGTGAAGGATTGCAATGACATTCTGAAAAAGCAGAAGAGTAAGAAGCGCTATACCATGGCCGATCGCTACAGCGTAGCGAAATCGAAGGAGATGTTCCTTATTATCCAGAAGTACTACAACCCCGAAAACAATATCGAGAAGGCGATCCGATTGTGGAACGGTGGCGTGAAGTACACAAAGAGAGCCACCAATCGTTACTACAAGAAGGTACTCGCTCATATGAAGTAAGGATACATAAGACTTCGCAATCGTTTGGAAAACGAAACTATTTGCAAGACTGATAATCCGATTGTCAAGGATAAAACCTGACGATCGGATATTTTCTTTCAAGGAGACAAGGAGACAGGGAGACAAAAAAATGCAAGCCTTTCAGCTTGCATCTCCCTCTTTAGTTGCGGAGGCAGGATTCGAACGTGCGACCTCCAGGTTATGAGCCTGGCGAGCTACCAACTGCTCCACTCCGCGATGTTTTTTTCTTAAGCGGCTGCAAAGGTACGAAGTTTTTTCGAATTACACAAATATTTCCGTGTTTTTTTTTAAAAAAGTGACTTTTAGGTCATTTTTCTGTTTAAAATCTTGCGTATTTCAAAGAAATAGTGTAATTTTGCACACTGTAACTGCCGTGTGCAATTTATATTTCAATTAGGAGGAAGCAGATATGTCCATATCCAAGACAAGACAAAAACTCGTTGACGTGGCCCGCCAACTGTTTGCCAAACAGGGTCTGGAGAACACCACAATGAACGACATTGCCACACAGTCGGGCAAAGGGCGTCGTACGCTCTATACCTATTTCAAATCGAAGGACGAGATCTATTATGCCGTTATCGAGAGTGAATTGGAACGTCTGAGTGACAAGCTTGACGAGGTAGCAGCGCGCAAGATCCGTCCGCAGGACAAGATTATCGAACTCATCTACACCCATCTGAGTATGATCCGTGAGACTGTGGTCAGGAACGGTAACCTACGAGCAGAGTTTTTCCGTAACATCTGGATGGTGGAGAAAGTGCGCAAACACTTCGATGATGCCGAGATTGAACTCTTCCGCAAAGTCTACACAGAAGGTAAGGAAGACGGCGAATTTGATATTGACAATGTGGATCTCGTGGCCGACATCACCCACTATTGTATCAAGGGGCTAGAGGTACCGTATATCTACGGCCGTATCGCCCATGGTATGAAGGAAGAAGACACGAAGCCGCAGGTAGCGAAGGTGGTCTATGGTGCCCTCGGCAAAATCCAGAGACGATAAAGAATAAACATCAAATATTAAACAATAAAAAGATTTATGGGATTATTAGAAGGTAAGACAGCACTGATTACTGGTGCTGCACGCGGTATCGGAAAGGCTATCGCACTGAAGTATGCCTCTGAGGGCTGTAACATTGCATTCACCGACCTCGAGATCAATGAGGACACGGAGAAGGAAATTGCCGCTTTGGGCGTCAAGGCTAAAAGCTACGCCTCGAATGCTGCCGACTTCGCGCAGACTGAAGAGGTGGTGAAGGCCGTGAAGGAGGAATTTGGTTCTATCGATATTCTGGTCAACAACGCCGGTATCACCAAAGACGGTCTGATGCTGCGCATGACCGAGCAGCAGTGGGACGCTGTCATCGCCGTCAACTTGAAGTCGGCATTCAACTTCATCCACGCCTGCGTGCCTGTCATGATGCGTCAGCGTGGCGGCTCAATCATCAACATGGCCTCTGTCGTAGGTGTTCACGGTAATGCCGGTCAGGCTAACTACGCCGCTTCGAAGGCTGGTCTCATTGCTCTCGCCAAGAGTATCGCTCAGGAAATGGGTCCCAAGGGCATCCGCGCCAACGCCATCGCCCCTGGCTTCATCGAGACAGCTATGACTGCAGCACTGCCTGAGGAGGTTCGCAACGAGTGGAAGCAGAAGATTCCCCTCCGTCGCGGTGGTCAGGTCGAGGATATCGCTAACGTTGCCACTTTCCTGGCTTCCGACCTCTCAAGCTATGTCAGCGGACAGGTCATCCAGGTTGATGGTGGAATGAATATGTAATAATGCATAATTATGGAGGTCATCTACGAGGACAACCATATTATCATTGTCAATAAACAGAGCGGGGAGATCGTGCAGGGAGACAAGACCGGCGATCGCCCCCTCTCTGATATTGTAAAGGATTATATCAAGGTGAAGTACCAGAAGCCCGGGGAGGTATTCCTCGGTGTGGTACATCGTCTGGATCGGCCCGTCTCAGGACTTGTGGTCTTCGCACGGACCTCGAAGGCGCTGACGCGTCTGAACAAGATGTTTGCCGAGAGCGAGGTGCATAAGACGTATTGGGCGATAGTGAGGAGTGAAGAGTTAAGAGTGAAGAGTGAAGAATTTGCTGCCGCCATACAAGGGTGGCAGACGTTGACGCATTGGCTCGTGAGGAATGAGAAGCAGAATAAAAGTTATGCCTACGACCATGAGAAGCCCAATGCCAAGAAGGCGATTCTGAAATATCGTGCGATTGCACACTCTGATAACTATACCCTTCTGGAAGTGAATCTGATGACAGGTCGTCATCATCAGATCCGTTGTCAGCTGGCGGAGATGGGTTGTCCCATCAAGGGCGACCTGAAATACGGTGCGCCGCGCAGCAATCCTGACGGTAGCATCTCGTTGATGTCGCGTCGTGTAGACTTCATCCATCCCGTATCAAAAGAACGGATCACCGTAGAGGCTCCCCTCCCCGATGATCCACTATGGCAGGCACTTGGCCGCTTGGTCAAGTGATAATCGTATTAACGACGGAAATCTCTTCTTGGTCTGTCAGTCGTTCCACCACGGGTATTACGGCGGTTATTGTATGGTCCCTGACGCAAGTTGTTGGAACGTGAAGGCGCTGTTCCCTGACGAGCGCCACTTGGACGAGTGCCACTAGGTCGAGTAGTATTCGGACGAGCGCTGTTGGGACGAACATCGTTCGGACGGGCGGCAGGTCCTCTGTCGCGCAAGCCGTTAGCACGTGGGCCAGCATTCGGACGAGGAGCAGGTCCTCTATCACGCAAGCCGTTAGCACGTGGACCAGCATACGGACGAGGAGCGGGGCCTCTGTCACGCAATCCATTCGGACGTGGACCTGGGGCAGGACGCGGAGCTACACCTGGGCGTGGTCTGGGAGCAGGTCTTGGAGCTACACCTGGGCGTGGTCTGGGAGCAGGTCTTGGAGCTACACCTGGGCGTGGTCTGGGAGCAGGTCTTGGAGCTACACCTGGACGAGGTCCGAAATAGCGTCCGCCCCGATAACTGCGATAAATCCTCGGACGTTCACGATAGAAGACAGTACGGTCTGTATAGTAGCCATACACGCCATAGTGCCAAGCCCCATCCCTCCAATGAACAGGACGGTAGAAATGATAGGTACGCTCGTATTCGGCATACTGTACTGAGGTCAGGATTCTACGTAATTCGGCATTTCGGCTGCGCCACCAGTTGCCATACACGCTACCTGGTTCGACAAACAACAGATAGTCGAAGTTAATCTGGTAGACCTCGTCATATTGTCTAGCTGTAAGTCCCAGTTCATACGCCATCTTATCGGAAAGGAACAAGGCATGTCGCTGTGCCTCCTCGAAGCTCATCGCACGTGCGCCTAAAGTCAGTACTGACAGAAGTAATAATAAAAATAGTTTTCTCATAAAGATAGGATGTTTTGGATTAATACTAAAATATTTGGGTACAAATATAAGAAATAATCTGCAATCAACCAAGTAAATATCACTTTTTAACTAAAATCAGCGTTCTGTCTCGAAGAAATGTTGTACTTTTGTACCGTCAATTGACAGAAACAAATGAAAAAAGCATTGAAATGGATGGGGATAGCGGTACTCACACCCATTTTGCTGTTCATGATACTTACCGCACTACTCTACCTGCCGCCAGTTCAGAACTGGGCGGTGAAGAAGGTGGCATCCATCGCATCAGAGAAGACGGGTATGACCATCACCGTCGGACATGTCAACCTGGCATTCCCATTGGACTTAGGTGTAGATGATTTCATGGCCATCAAGGCCAACGACACCATTGCTGACATCAAGAAGATGGTGGTCGACGTCAGACTGTTGCCGCTGTTCCGGAAACAGGTGATCATCGACGAGTTGTCAGTGACACAGGCCAAACTCAATACCAACGGTTTTATCAGCGACCTGCAGGTCAAAGGCGATTTGCAAGAACTCTGGTTGTCGTCGAGAGGCATCGACCTCGACAAGGAAACGGTAGAAGTGAACGGTGCACGACTCTCTGACGCCCGACTGGACATCATTCTCAGCGATACAGCCGCCGTCGATACCACCACATCGGCACTCGCCTGGATCATCAATGCCGACAGCCTCAGCATCTACCAAACCAGCTTAAAGATCCGTATGCCAGGCGATACACTCAACGTGGATGCCTTCATGGGACATGCGGTGGCCCGCGAAGCCAATATCGACCTCGGCAAGAAGATCTACCAGGTCGGCAGTTTCGACTGGACAAACGGCAAATTAGCCTATAACAACAAGTGGGAGCCGGAGATTGCAGGTTTCGATGCCAACCACGTCGCGCTTACAGACATCCAACTCGGTCTGGACTCCATCAGCTACACCCCATCAGGTACATCTTTATATATACGTCAGACAGCCCTGAAGGAGAAGAGTGGATTGCAGATTACCTCGATGACGGGAGGCGTCAGACTCGACTCCACCTTCAGTCACGTTCAGATTCCTGCCCTGTATCTGAAAACCCCTGATAGTGACCTCTTTACGGAAGTGGACATGGACTTCAGCGCTTTCGACACGAAGCATCCTGGGCAGATGAAAATGCGACTCAATGCGCAACTGGGCAAACAAGACCTGATGAAATTCATGGGCGACATGCCCCAACGCTTCATCCAACGCTATCCCAACCACCCATTGAGCATCAAAGGTTCCATCAATGGCAATATGCAGCAGATGGCGTTTACGGGTCTTGACATCAACTTACCCACGGCCTTCCATGCGACTGTCAACGGCACAGCTGGCAACCTGACAGAGCCGTCGAAGATGAAGGCAGACCTGAAATTCAATGCCAAGTCGCAGGACCTAGGTTTCGTCACCGCCCTACTCGATTCCAAGACGATGAGTAACTACCGTATCCCCAATGGTATCAGTCTCGACGGCACACTCAAGGCCGATGCCACCAAATACGCAGCCGACTTCACCGCCCGTGAAGGCAACGGCACCCTGCATCTGAAGGGCAACGCCATCATCCCCCTCAATGCAAAAGGGCAGATGGTTCCCGAGCTGATGACCTATGATGCCGACATCAAGGTGAACAAGCTGAACCTGCACCATTTTATGCCGAAAGACTCGCTCTACACAGTCACTACCGACATCAAGGCCAAAGGTTACGGCACCGACTTCTTCTCCAACCGTAGTCATCTTACAGCCGACGCTACCATCCAACAATTACAATACGGCCATTGGGATCTTAGTGGCATGACTGCCAAGGCCACCCTTCAGAATGGTCGGGCGCAAGCTACCCTCACAGGACATAATAATCTCTTTAACGGTAGCCTCGGCATCGATGCCCTGTTGAATTCAAAACGCATAGAAGGCACTATAAGCGCTGATATCGCAAGAGCAGACCTTTATAGGATGCGACTCGTCAACGACACCCTTGCCATCGGACTCTGTGGACATCTCGACATCACCTCCGACATGAAGCAGACCCATTCTATTAATGGCTACCTCAGTGACCTGTTTATTCAGGACGAGCAGAAAAGCTATCGCCCAGAGGACATCGGTATCCTGTTGAAGACCAACCCAGACACCACCTATCTACGAGCTCAGAGCGGCGATTTTATTGTAAAAGTTGATGGCAGTGGTGGTTACGAACGTCTTCTTAAACAGTTCTCTCAACTCTCCGACTCCGCCATCGCACAGTTTGATCAGAGGATTATCGACCAGTCTGCCATCAAACGACTTCTGCCCACCATGAAACTTCATGTGGAGAGCAAGCGCAACAACCCTATTTCCAACCTGTTGAAAACCAGCAACATCGAGTTCAAGGAACTGTTCCTCGACCTCACCACCTCTCCCATAACAGGCATCAATGGTCAGAGTCATCTCTACTCGCTCGTCTATGACAGCACCCGTATCGACACCATCCGTCTGAACCTCACACAGAGAGGTGAACGTCTGACCTATCAGGGTCAGATCTGCAACAACCGCCGTAATCCGCAGTTCGTGTTCAACGCCCTGATCGATGGTCATCTGCATGAGCACGGCGCTCTTGCCGGCCTGCGCTACTATGACGACAAGGAGCGTATGGGCATCCGCATCGGTGCCACGGCAGAAATGGAAAGTGAAGGTATACGTTTCAAGCTGATGCCCGACCGTCCTACCATCGGTTACAAGGAATTCAACCTGAACAAAGACAATTACATCTTCCTTGGAAAAGGCAACAAGATACAAGCGAAAGTCGATCTCATCGCCGACGACAATACAGGTCTGAAGCTCTACACTGAAAACCAGGACTCGACAATGCAGCAAGACCTCACCGTGAGTATCAACCGTCTGGACCTCGGCGAGTTGACCTCGGTCATACCCTATCTGCCACACGTTTCCGGCTACCTGCAAGGGGACTACCATATCCTTCAGGATCAGAACGGTCACATATCCGTGGCCTCCGATATGGCCGTACAAGGTATGTTCCTCGAGAACTCACCCATCGGAAACATCAGCACGGAAATGGTTTACCTTATGAAGGAAGATGGTTCGCATGCCATCGAAGCCCACCTGTTGCTCGACGGCGAAGAATTCGGCTTGCTCAGTGGCAGCTACCATAATATGGACAACGGACAGCTCGATGCCAGTTTTACGATGAACCGTTTCCCGTTGTCGATAGCTAATGGTTTCGTACCAGACCAACTCATCGGTCTCGAAGGCTATGGTGAAGGTAAACTCGAGATCAAAGGAACCACAGCCCATCCGAAGGTCAATGGTGAGATCTACGTGGAAGATGCCTATCTTGTCAGTCAGCCTTACGGCATCCGGATGCGTTTCGATAATGACCCCGTCCGTATCGTCGGCAGCCAGTTGTTGTTGGAGAACTTCGGACTCTACGCCTATAACGACCAGCCTCTGAACTTAATGGGTAGCGTCGATTTCTCTGACACAGAGCACGTCACTATGGATATGCGTATGCGGGCCCGCAACCTCCTGCTTATCAACGCCAAGCAGGAGTCCAAGTCCATCGCCTTCGGCAAGGCCTTCGTTAACTTCTTTGCCCGTATGCAGGGGCCTGTCGACCAGCTCAACATGCGTGGTCGTCTCGACGTATTAGGTTCTACAGACATGACCTATATGTTGCTCGATTCTCCACTGTCTACCGACAACCGTCTCGACGAGTTGGTAAAGTTCACAGACTTCAGCGATACCACCCAGGTCGTTGTCACCCGTCCCACCCCCACTGGTATCGAGGCCGACCTGACAATCAGCGTGTCGGAGGGAGCCCGTATCCTCTGTAACCTCAATGCTGAACAGAGCAACTACATCGACTTGATGGGTGGCGGCGACCTGCGCTTGAGATACAATAACGAAGGCATCAACCTCACAGGTCGTTACACCCTCTCCAACGGTGAGATGAAATACTCTTTGCCCATCATCCCGCTGAAGACCTTCTCCATCAAGGACGGCAGCTATGTGGAATTCACAGGCAATCCGATGAATCCCCGACTCAACATCACCGCCACCGAACACACCAAGGCCACTGTCGGCAGCGAGGGCGGTACGAGTCGCAGTGTTGCCTTCGATTGTGGCGTCATCATCACCAAGACCCTTAACGACATGGGGTTGGAGTTCATCATCGATGCACCGGAGGACAACACCATCCGCGGTGAGTTGCAGAGCATGTCGACCGAGGAACGCGGGAAGATTGCCGTGACCATGCTCACCACCGGCATGTATCTCACCGACAGCGACACCGGCAAGTTCTCCATGAACTCAGCCCTCAGCAGCTTCCTTCAGAGTGAGATTAACAACATTGCCGGCTCAGCCTTCAAGACCCTCGACCTCAGCGTGGGCATCGATAACAGCACCGATGCTTCGGGTTCCATGCACACAGACTACTCGTTCAAGTTCGCCAAACGCTTGTGGGACAACCGTCTGAAGATACAGATTGGCGGAAAGGTATCGTCGGGCTCCAACGAAATGATGGGTCAGAAGAACTCCTTCTTCGACAACGTCACGATGGAGTATCGCCTGAACCAGAACGCCACACAGAACATCAAGTTATTCTATAAACAGAATGTCTACGACTGGCTCGAAGGCTACACCGGTGAGTACGGCGGCGGTTTCGTCTGGCGTCGTAAGCTCGATAACTTCTGGGACATCATCCGCTTCTGGCGGAAAGAGCAGCAGCCCATGCCGATGCGACAGCCTGGCAGCATGTCACTGCGGCGCGACTCCGTCACCACCGACTCAATTAAGACTACAAGACAATGAAGAGGTTTTTAACGACAACTAAGACCGCTCGGCTTTGCCGCTTCGCTCTGCGAAGAACTTTGACAACATCTAATATTGTCATTGGCGGGGGGAAAGCCCCCGCCCCAACAAGTTATATCAAAAAAAGTTGTCTATGTTGTCTGAGTTGTCGTTTATTATTCTATAGTCTTTGTTGTATTTTTCTTTCATCCTGTTCGATGACGAAGAACATCCCCGAGGACGAACAGCTCTTCACGGGTCTGAAGAAGATCGTCTATATCGACGAGAAGAAAGACAGTTTCGCCACCCACCTCGAGACCACCAAGGAAGAGATTGAGGCAGCCCTCGCCACCGAGCCCAACGGTTCACTCTTCGGCAGCAGCTATTTCTGTGTCCCTTGGTCCTGGCATCTATGGGTCTACAACCATTACTCGGGCAAGGACAGCAAGTTTGCAAAATGGATGACTAAGTCGTTCGGCAAGCCACCGGTACTGATGAGTCAGGTGAACCCTTCCTTACGTGCATCCGTGGCCAAGAGCATTCTCCGGAACAATGGCTATTTCAGGGGCAATGTCGACTATGAGATTATCCCCCAGAAGAATCCCAAGAAAAGCAAGATCCGTTATTCCGTCAGGCTCGACTCCCTGTTTACACTCGACTCCGTGGCCTACGTCAACTTCCCCGACACCATCCAACACCTGATCGACTCTACCAGTCACGAGAGTCTCATCAAGCCAGGCAGTGCCTTTAGTGTGGCAGCCCTTGATGACGAGCGATCCCGTGTCGGTACACTCCTGCGAAACAACGGCTACTACTATTACAACTCCAGCTATGCCTCTTATCTTGCCGATACCCTCGCCGTAGCCGACAAGGCACAACTCCGTTTCCAACTGGCAGACGCTATCCCCGACAATGCACTTCACAAATGGTCTATCGGACATATCGATGTGCAGTTCCGCAAAACCATGCGCGAACAAATGACCGACTCTACCAAGCGCCGGAACCTAACCATCCACTATAATGGCAAGCACTCTCCCATCCGGCCGGGTGTCATCCTGAGGAACCTGCAGCTACGCCCCCGCCAGACCTTCTCCTATGAGAAGTATCTCGAGTCCGCAAGCAAGATCAACGCCACAGGTGTCTTCAGCACTACCGACTTCCAGTTTACCCCCAGGGCAGACACAGATACCCTCGACCTCCTGTTGAACTGCGTGTTCGACAAGCCTTACAGCTTCTATACCGAGACAAACCTCATCGGAAGGACTAACGGCCGTTACGGTCCGGAGGTAAAGATCGGTTTTACGAAGCTCAATGCCTTCCATGGCGGTGAGAAACTCGACATCAACCTGCACGGCAACTACGAATGGCAAGGGAGTCAAGGTTCCGACATGAGCAGCTACCAATATGGTGCGGATGCCTCGATCGAGTTCCCCCGTATCATCGCGCCCTTCTACAGCAATGAGCCCCGCCGTCGTGACGGCAACGGTCGTCCTCGCCGCAGAAGATTCTATGCCGCCCCGACGACCTACGCCAAGGTGTCGAGCGACGTTGTCCGCCGTCCGGAATATTACAAGATGCACATCGTTGCCGGCGAATGGACCTACCGTTGGCAACCCTCTGCCAGCAGCCGCCACGAATTCTCGCCGCTGACGTTAAAATACCAGTTCATGAACAGTCATACCGACAAGTTCGACTCCGTCATCATCAACAATCCCTATCTCATGGCTACGATGGAGGACTATTTCATCCCGAAGATGCGCTACACCTATACTTATACCAGTCCTGCGACCCTCAGAAACCCCATCCGCTGGGAGACCACTATCGAGGAGTCGGGCAATCTGGTATCGCTGTGGGACTTGGCTGGCGGTCACTCGTTCAACGAGAAGAACAAGACGCTTTTCAAGACCCCCTACTCGCAGTTCGTGCGCCTCGAGACCGATTTTACGAAGACTTGGAGTCTTACCCCTTCGAGCCAGCTGGTGGGCCATCTGAATGCTGGCATCATCTACGATTACGGCAACAGCCAGGATATTCCTTTCAGTGAAAGCTTCTATGTAGGTGGTGCCAACAGTGTGAGAGCCTTCGGCGTGCGCCAGATCGGTCCAGGCGCCTTCGACGGCTCAGCGACCACCCGTCAGGGTGCCTACCTCATGCAGAACGGCGACTTCAAGTTCGTGGCCAATCTCGAATACAGGACAAAACTGTTCGGCAACCTGAACGGTGCCGTTTTCCTCGATACGGGTAATGTGTGGAACCTGAAAGATGATGACATCGACTACGAGAGCCTGGATGAAGAGTCCCGAGAAGTCTACGATTTCTTCAAAAGCTTCTATGAGGACAGTTACTTCAAGCCCTCGCGACTACTCGACCATCTTGCCCTCGGCACGGGTGTCGGTCTGCGCTACGACCTTGGTTTTCTGGTCATCCGTATCGACTGGGGCATCGCCCTCCATACGCCTTACGACACCGGTTCAGGCGGCTACTTCTCTGCTCTTTCCTTCAAGGACCGCCAGACCCTCCACTTCGCCATCGGCTATCCTTTCTAAAAATGATGGCACTATCGATGACGGTGATGTTAAAAGTAACAAAAAACGGGACTCTTTCATTGTCAGTCTTCAATCTTTTTATTACCTTTGCAGGCAATTTAATATAACTCAAAAAAGAAATAGCATATGAAACCAACCCTTTTTCTTCTGGCAGCAGGCATGGGAAGCCGCTACGGAGGTTTGAAACAGCTCGATGGTCTGGGTCCCAATGGTGAGACCATCATGGACTACAGTATCTACGATGCCATCCAGGCTGGATTCGGCAAGATCGTATGGGTCATCCGTAAAGACTTCGAGGAGCAGTTCCGTACACAGATTCTTGCGAAATATGAGGGTCACGTCCCCTGCGAACTCTGCTTCCAGGGTCTCGACGCCCTGCCCGAAGGCTTCACCGTACCCGAAGGCCGTCAGAAGCCCTGGGGCACGAACCACGCCGTGCTGATGGGCAAGGACGTGATCAAAGAACCCTTCTGCGTCATCAACTGCGACGACTTCTACAACCGCGATGCCTTCATGGTGATCGGTAAGTTCCTGAGCAACCTGCCCGAGGGCGCCAAGAACCAGTATGCAATGGTAGGATTCCGCGTAGGCAATACCCTGAGCGAAAACGGCACCGTGGCCCGTGGTATCTGCTCGACGAACGAGAAAGGCCATCTGACCACCGTTGTAGAGCGTACGGAGATTGTACGTTGTGCTGAGGACGGTTCTGACGCCGGAGCTGCCAGCGAGCCCATCCGTTACAAGGACGAAGAGGGCAAGTGGACGGTTGTCGACGACAACACCCCCGTCTCGATGAACATGTGGGGCTTCACACCCGACTACTTCGAGTATTCTGAGGAATACTTCAAGGAGTTCCTCAGCGACCCGAAGAACATGACGAACCTGAAGGCAGAGTTCTTTATCCCCCTGATGGTGAACAAGCTCATCAACGAAGGAACAGCTACCGTCGAAGTGCTCGACACCACCAGCAAGTGGTTTGGTGTGACCTACGCTGCCGACCGTGACTCTACCGTTGCCCGCATTCAGAAGCTTGTGGACGAAGGTGTCTATCCCAACAAACTTTTCTAAATGAATATAGACATACTGACAGACGATCAGCTGGCTCAACTAAGCCAGCTGATTTCCTCATCGACCAATATCCTCATCACCACTCACAAGAGTCCTGACGGCGATGCCATCGGCTCCTCACTGGGGTGGGCTGAATATCTGCGTTCACTGGGCAAGGAACCCACTGTGATTGTGCCCGACCAGTTCCCCGACTTCCTGCATTGGTTGCCAAATACGGAGAAAATCGTACGTTACGACAAGCACCGCGAGAAGTGCGACATGCTCTTCAAAATTGCCGACCTGATATTCTGTCTCGACTACAATGCGCCGAGCCGCGTCGACGAGATGGAACAGGCGATGGTCAGTTCCCCTGCGCCGAAGGTGCTCATCGACCATCACCTGAAGCCAGAAGTGCCGGCCGAGCTGGTCATCTCCGAGCCTGAGGCTTGCAGCACCAGCGAACTCATTTTCCGCATTGTCTGGCAACTACAGGCCTTCGATCAGATGAACAAGCAGTTTGCCATTCCAGTCTACTGCGGTATGATGACGGATACTGGCGGCTTCACCTTCGCCTCAAGCCGGCCGGAGATCTACTTCATCATCGGTGAGCTGCTCACGAAACGTATCGACAAGGACAAGATCTACCGCAACGTCTACCATAACTACAGCGAGAACCGTCTGCGTCTGATGGGTTACGTGATGTATAAAAAACTGGTAGTGATGCCGGAATACCACACAGCCTTCTATGCTCTGACAAAAGAAGATTTGGACCGTTTCCATTTCATCAAGGGCGATGCCGAGGGTCTGGTGAATATCCCACAGCAGATCAAGGGTTTGAAACTCTCCATCTCGCTGCGCGAAGACACCGACAAGCCGAATACCATCTGGGTAAGTCTGCGTTCCGTCGACGATTTCCCCTGTAACCTGATGTCAGAACAATTCTTCAACGGTGGCGGTCACCTGAATGCCTCCGGCGGGCGCTTGAACTGTAGTGTCGATGAAGCCATCGAGGTCGTCAAACAGGCCATCACCGCGTTCGCCGACCGTCTGAAATAGACAGAAGGCAAAGATGTTACAATGTTATTATGTCTTAAATATTATTCTGTCTGAAAAAAAAATTGTATCTTTGCAGCCGATATGAAGAAATATGTACTGATTATAATAGCAGCCATTGCCGTTCTCGCCAGTTGTAACGACTACGAGACCTATGGTGACATGAAGGAGAAGGAGCGCAATGCTATCAACAAGTTTATTGCCGACTCCAGCATCACCGTCATTTCCGAGGATCAGTTTGTGCAGAACGGCTACAAGACCGATCTCAGCCGCAACGAATTTGTCAAACTCGACAAGAGCGGTGTCTATATGCAGATTATACGTGTTGGTTGCGGTGAGAAGCTCAAAGACGGCGAAACCGTTAATATTGTCTGCCGCTATTCCGAGTATGACATCCTCAACGGAGGATATACCTCACTGAACAATACGCCCTTCCTGGCTCCTATTCCCGATGTGATGCGTATCACACGTACGAGCGGTACTTTCTCTGCCGTCTTCACGAAGCCGGCCAGTCTCACCTTTGACAGCGCCACATACGGTAATATGTATTACACCTATCAGAGCGCAACTGTTCCCGCTGGTTGGCTCGTCCCCTTTAACTACATCAACATCGGTCTGCCCCAGAGTGAAGACGATGAGGTGGCTAAGGTTCGACTTATCGTTCCCCACAGTCAAGGACACACCTCTGCCAGCGGTAACGTAACCCCATTCTTCTACAACATCATCTTCCAACGCGAAGCATAACGATTTTTTAGTATACACAAACGATTATGACACTGATCAAATCAATTTCAGGCATCCGCGGAACCATTGGCGGACGCACGGGTGATACCCTCAATCCATTAGATATAGTAAAATTCACCACGGCCTACGCCACCTTCATCCGCCGTCAGGGGATGAAGTCAAACAAGATCATCGTAGGTCGCGACGGCCGCATCTCTGGTGAGATGGTGAAGAATGTGGTCTGCGGTACCCTCATGGGCATGGGTTTCGATGTTATCAACATCGGCTATGCCACAACCCCCACTACGGAATTGGCTGTCACGATGGCCGGAGCAGATGGTGGCATCATCATCACCGCCTCACATAACCCCCGACAGTGGAACGCCTTGAAGTTGCTGAACAACCAAGGAGAGTTCCTGACCGCTGCCGACGGTGCAGAGGTACTCGATATCGCAGCCCGTGAGGACTTCGACTATGCCGATGTGGACCATCTGGGCAGTTATACCGATGATAATAGTTTCAACCAGCGCCATATTGACTCCGTCCTTCAGCTGAAGTTAGCTGATGTCGAGGCCATCAAGAAACGTAAGTTCCGCGTCTGCGTGGACACCATCAATTCGGTGGGCGGCATCATTCTGCCCGACCTGTTCAAGGCCATCGGCGTAGACTATGAGATTCTCAACGGTGCGTGCACAGGCGACTTTGCCCACAATCCCGAGCCGCTGGAGAAGAACCTTCAGGGCATTATGGACAAGATGCGTCAGGGCGGTTTCGATCTCGGCATCGTGGTCGACCCCGATGTTGACCGTCTGGCCTTCATCTGTGAAGACGGTGTCATGTTCGGTGAGGAGTACACCCTTGTATCTGTGGCCGACTATGTCCTGAGTCATACGGCAGGTAATACCGTGAGCAACCTCTCCTCTACCCGCGCCCTGCGCGACGTTACGGTAAAGCACGGTGGACAGTATACCGCAGCAGCCGTTGGTGAAGTCAATGTCACCACAAAGATGAAGGAAGTAGGTGCTGTCATCGGCGGCGAAGGCAATGGCGGTGTCATCTATCCTGAGAGCCATTACGGTCGCGACGCCCTGGTAGGCATCGTACTCTTTCTGTCGAGTCTGGCTCAGAAAGGTTGTACAGCCTCTGAGTTGCGCAGTACCTTCCCTGACTATCAGATTGCCAAGAACCGCATCGACCTCACGCCTGAGACCGATGTCGACGCCATCCTCGTGAAGGTGAAGGAGATGTTCGCCCAGGACAATTCTGCTCAGGTCAACGACATTGACGGTGTGAAGATCGACTTCCCCGACCGCTGGGTTCACCTGCGTAAGTCGAATACCGAACCGATTATCCGCGTCTACAGCGAAGCACAGACCATGGAGCTCGCCGATGAATTAGGCAAGAAGCTCATGCAAGTAGTCTACGATATGCAGTCGAAGTAAATTCAACTGAATTGTAATGGGACTCACGGGGACAGATCCCGTGAGTCGTTTTCGTTTCTTGCCTTTGCCCAGCCTCGTAGCATAGCGAACCAGTCCATCGACTCTGTGCCGTTCTCTTGGATGGCCATCGCGGCGCCGAGGGATATCCATCTCGAGGGCTGTTCGGAGGGGATGCCTATAGGCTCATCGGGCAGGATACCCGTCAGTCGCGAGACATTGGCGATATACGCCTCCGTCTTGTTCTCATTGGGCGGCGCCCACCGCTCAATGATTTTCCGGATGGTGTACAGACGGTACTTATGATAGTACGTCCGCGTGAGCAGGTAGAAGGCTGCCCGCCAACCATACTCCAGTGATTCAAACTGACAGAATGCAACGTCTGTCTGTTGGGTCTTAAGACCCTTCCACTGATCCTTCGCCGTGCGACGGATGTTCAGTGGGTTGTGATTTCTTATTCCTCTTGGTGTCATACTAATTTACAATTTGATGATTTACCTCAGAACGGTCATTAGACCGTTATAAGTTGTCTCTGTTGTCTAAGTTGTCTTTAAAAATCATTCCTGTCATAAGTGGGTAACTGGGTAAGTGGGTAAGTCTTAGGGCAGTTCTTGCAGAACTTTCCTATACACACCGTACTTCACCCTTTCAATCAACTGATCCTGCTGCAGCCTTGTGATGGCACGCTGGGCAGCAGACTGAGAAATACCGAAACCGTCCATGAACTGCTGGGTCTTGAATTCATCGGGCAGTTTGCGGAAACATTCTTCATAGCGACCTGTGCGGCGACGCTGTACGAACTCCTTATTCTGGTCGGCGAAGTAGTTGAAGGCCATCTCGCCGAAGAAGAACTGCTGGCACTTGTATTGAATCTCCATAGCCAAACGACACAGGCGTTTATCCCTGTCATCCATCGTCAGCGTCTTAGACTCCTGCCACTCATCCCAATGGCGCATCAGGATGAACGGAAGGCTTACTCCGATACCATAATAAGGTATGCGTTTCAGCAACGTTCTATCTGCCTTATCGCCATTGAACTCCGCTATCTCCAAGTGACTTGATTGCCAGTCGTAGGTCTCGTCATTCAATGGTTCGATGGGGATTTCTCCCTCTACCTTATCCAGCCGATAAGCCCACGTCCTGAGTGCCTCGTTGGAGTTTGGGTCAACCTTCTGGTGACGTTGCGCCATGCCCTTGTCAGGGAGTGGAATCACGGCAAGTCGGGTGCTCATACCAGTACCGAAGTTTCGCTGATTTACCTTGCGGTGCAGGGCATACGGCGTGCCGGTGTAGATAAAATTCCAGAACACATTAAACATACCTGTGATGCTCTCTTGGTTAGCATACATCTGACCGTCCTCCTCATTATGAAAAGCTTTCAATTCGAGGATTTCGCGGTCCTTCCAGTCGCCGCCCTTGTTGTTCTTGGTGACGTTATCCAACTCTGCATCAAACGAAAACATGTGCAGGTTCATCGGGTGTCCCTGAATGTTCTCTACAGCAGCCTGCATGTGGCGAATAAACTCACCCGTAGCAGTTCGGGCTGGGTGAACACGAATGCCAACCACAGGGCGTTTCAACGCCTCGCCCTTCTGTGCCTTGGTGCTTGTAGTTCGTTCCGTCCTGCCATCCTTGTAGCGGTTCACCGCATCAATCAGGCACTGATCGGCCTGAATCATCGGGTCGGCTATCTTCTTGTAGAACTTCTCTACAATATTCTTGCCAGCACCCGGGTCACCGATGATAAACACACAGTAGTTCAGTCGGCGGACGATCTCCGGCTCATACCAGAAGCGGTACCACGCACGTGTCATTAAGGTACCAAAGAGCGCCGCACTCGAAAAGAGAATAGCCGGCAGCTTATGCGGGTGGGCATTCAGAAACAGCTCCTTCATACAAGGATAATACTGCGTCATCTCCTTTAACTCCTCCGCCCACTTATCCAGCGGCAGCATG
>JAEEGI010003006.1_pt1 | contig 40600 bp, 33 predicted proteins | sample 8958751 | NCBI WGS metagenome assembly JAEEGI01 (sample SAMN16246545, study PRJNA631951) | gut metagenome | biome: gut microbiome; feature: rumen; material: KS-attached | host: Bos | place: Iran: Karaj | collected 2018-10 | reverse complement strand
AGGATTTTAAAATGAGTTTGGTTCCTTACGTCATTGAACAAACCAGCAAGGGAGAAAGATCTTACGATATTTATTCAAGACTTCTTAAAGACAGGATCATTTTCCTCGGCGAAGAAGTAAATGATGCATCTGCAAGTATTGTTGTTGCACAGCTTCTTTTCCTTGAGGCAGAGGATCCCGAGAAGGATATTCACCTTTATATCAACAGCCCCGGAGGAAGCGTAACTGCAGGTATGGCAATCTATGATACAATGCAGTACATCAAGTGCGATGTTTCTACCGTATGTATCGGTATGGCAGCAAGCATGGGAGCATTCCTTCTTTCAGGCGGAGCTAAGGGAAAGCGTTATGCACTTCCCAATGCTGAGATCATGATCCATCAGCCTCTCGGCGGAGCACAGGGTCAGGCTACCGAGATTGAGATTGCTGCAAAGCACATCTTGAGAACCAAGGAAAAGTTAAACAAAATCCTTTCAGAAAACACCGGTAAGCCTTACGAGACCGTATGTGCCGATACCGAGCGTGACAACTGGCTTTCAGCTGAGGAAGCTGCAGAGTACGGACTTGTTGATAAGGTTATTACCTTACACGATTCAGAGAAGAAAGATTGATAACCCCTAAAATAGTATCTTAGAGAGAAAATGAGGTTGAGTTAAGATGGCAGGAAAGAAGATGGGCGGAGACGGAGTACATTGCTCATTCTGCGGAAAAAGCCAGAGACAGGCTAGAAAACTTATATCCGGACCTTCCGGAATCTATATCTGTGATGAGTGCGTAGACATTTGCCGCGGCATCATTGACGATGAGTTCGATGATGACGACAGAAACATTGACTATGCCGGAGATATCAAGCTCCTTAAGCCAAAGCAGATCCGCGATTTTTTGGATGATTATGTTATCGGACAGGATGAGGCAAAAAAGGTATTGTCCGTAGCTGTATATAACCATTACAAGCGAGTTATGTACAAAAGAAATATGGACGATGTTGAACTCCAGAAGAGTAACATCCTTATGGTAGGACCCACCGGTTCAGGTAAAACCTATCTTGCTCAGACTTTGGCAAAGATCATCAATGTGCCTTTCGCTATTGCAGATGCGACCACTCTTACCGAGGCAGGGTATGTAGGTGAAGATGTAGAGAACATTCTTCTTAAGCTTATCCAGGCAGCGGATTATGATGTTGAGCGCGCTCAGTACGGTATGATCTACATCGACGAGATCGATAAGATCACCAAGAAGAGCGAGAATGTATCTATTACCAGAGACGTATCCGGTGAAGGTGTTCAGCAGGCTCTCCTTAAGATCATCGAGGGTACTGTTGCCAGCGTTCCCCCTCAAGGCGGACGTAAGCATCCTCATCAGGAGCTTATCCAGATCGATACCAGCAATATTCTCTTCATCTGCGGTGGTGCTTTCGACGGACTTGAAAAGATCATCGAGAGCCGTCTTGACAGAAAGGCTATCGGATTCAATACCGAGATCACCAAGAAGAACACCATGGAGATGGACGAGATCCTTAAGGAAGTAAGCACCCAGGACTTCATTAAATTTGGTCTTATTCCCGAGTTTATCGGACGTGTGCCCATTAATGTATGTCTTCAGGGACTTGACAAAGATGCTCTTGTTCGCATCCTTCGCGAGCCCAAGAACGCTCTTATCAAGCAGTACCGTAAGCTATTTGAGATGGACGGTGTAGATCTTACATTCGACGATGATGCGATAGAGCTTATTGCAGAGAAAGCTTTTGAGAAAAAGACCGGTGCAAGAGGACTTCGTTCTATTATGGAAAAATCCATGATGAACGTTATGTATGAGATTCCTTCAGACGACGAGATAACAGCATGCAGGATCACCAAGGAAGCCATCGAAGGCACCGAGGAACCTGAGGTTGTAAGAAACGAAGAGCTTGAAAAGAAGAGTAGCTAATTTATGGTTATTAAATCGGTTGAATTAGAAACTGTATGTGGTATTAAGAGTAAGCTTCCGGAAAATACACTTCCGGAAGTTGCTTTTGCCGGAAAAAGTAATGTTGGTAAGTCATCCCTTATCAATGCACTGGTTTGCAGAAAGTCTTTGGCAAGGACCAGTTCACAGCCCGGTAAGACTCAGACCATTAACTTTTATAATGTAAATAAGAATATCTACTTTGTTGACCTTCCGGGATACGGGTATGCATCCGCAGCGAAGGAGATAAGAGAAGCCTGGGGTAAGATGATCGAGAGATATCTTCACAGCTCGGTACAGCTTAAGCAGGTTTTCCTTTTGATCGACATCCGTCATGAGCCTTCCGCAAATGACAAGATGATGTACGAGTGGATCTGCAGTCAGGGATATGAGCCTACGATCATAGCAACAAAGCTTGATAAGATCAAGAGAAGCCAGATCCAGAAGCAGGTTAAGCTTATTCGTGATACCTTGGGATGTGGAAAAGAGACTACCATAGTTCCTTTTTCAGCTGAGACAAAGCAGGGCAGAGATGAGATATATGAACTGATTGAAAATGTATTTCGCTCTGAGGAAACCAACGGTTAATAAACAGTTTTATAAAAGAGTACAAAAAAAATCGGAGTAGTTATCTACTCCGATTTCCTTGGATATAAACATTTCTATTATTTATTTAACAACAGTAACGTTTACTGCACGCTTACCTTTTTCATCATCCTGGATATCAAAAGTAACGTTTGCATTTTCCTCGAGAGTCTTGTAACCCTCTCCGACGATGCCGCTGAAGTGTACAAACACATCAGATCCGTCTTCGTTGGTGATAAATCCGTAGCCCTTCTGCGCATTAAACCACCTTACAGTTCCCTTATTCATTTTTGGTGCCTCCTTGTTTTGGGCTTTCGCCCTGTTTTTTCCCTATAACTCTCTCTAATACAAAAAAAACACACTTTTTGTACATTCACCGAAAAAGCAAGTGACTTACAAAAAATGTGAGACCAAAGCATTATCGAGAACTACAAGGGAATTGTAACATCACTACGATAAAGTGTCAATAAGTTTATTTTTTTTTATTTATTAAATATTTAGATTTTTTTTAGAAAAGCCCCTTGTTATTTGAATTGAGAGTGTTATAGTTGTAATAGAACAAAGCAAATGGTTATAAAAAAAGCACCAATGTTTATGGAGGTGGAAACTATGAATGTAGGAAAGTTTACACAAAAATCCATGGAAGCCGTAAATAATCTAGAGAAGTTAGCATACGAATACGGAAACCAGGAGATAGAACAGGAACACTTACTTTTAAGCTTGTTAAATCTTGATGACAGCTTAATTAAAAAATTAATTGAAAAGATGGGAATAGACTCAGAGCATTTTAATGCCAGGGTCATTCAGGGAATAGAGAAGAGGGTTAAGGTGTCCGGCGGTGATCTTCGCATCGGTCAGGCCCTCAATAAAGTTCTTGTCAATGCAGAGGATGAGGCTCATGCAATGGGAGATGAATATGTCTCCGTTGAGCATTTATTCCTTGCAATGATCAAGAACCCCAATCCCGAGATCAAAAATATCTTTAAGGAGTATGGAATAACCGTAGAACGTTTTCTTCAGACTCTTTCAACAGTCAGAGGAAATCAGAAGGTTGTTAGCGATAATCCCGAAGCTACATATGATACTCTTGAAAAGTACGGCCAGGATCTTGTTGAAAAGGCAAGAAACCAGAAACTTGATCCCGTCATCGGAAGAGACAGTGAGATAAGGAACGTTATCCGTATCCTTTCCCGTAAGACCAAGAACAATCCCGTTCTCATCGGTGAGCCCGGTGTTGGTAAAACTGCGGTTGTTGAAGGACTTGCTCAGCGTATTGTCAGAGGAGATGTTCCCGGTAACCTTAAGGATAAAAAGATCTTTGCTCTTGATATGGGAGCTCTCGTAGCCGGTGCTAAATACCGTGGAGAGTTTGAGGAGAGGCTTAAAGCAGTTCTTGAAGAAGTCAGAAAGAGCAATGGTCAGATCATTCTCTTTATCGATGAGCTTCATACTATAGTCGGCGCAGGTAAGACCGACGGTGCTCTTGATGCAGGCAATATGCTTAAGCCCATGCTTGCAAGAGGCGAACTTCACTGCATCGGTGCAACAACTCTTGATGAGTACAGAATGTATATTGAGAAGGATGCGGCTCTCGAAAGACGTTTCCAGCCCGTTATGGTGGATGAACCTACGGTTGAGGATACTATTTCGATCCTTCGTGGCCTTAAGGAAAGATATGAGAACTATCACGGCGTTAAGATCTTAGACAGCGCCCTTGTATCCGCAGCGGTTTTGTCAAACAGATATATCTCGGATCGTTTCCTTCCCGACAAGGCTATTGACCTTGTGGATGAGGCCTGTGCTCTTATAAAAACAGAGATGGATTCTCTTCCTGCAGAGCTTGATGAGATGAACCGTCATATTATGCAGTTAGAGATTGAGGAGACCGCTCTTAAGAAGGAAGACGACCAGCTTAGTCGCGATAGGTTAGCTGCTCTTCAGAAGGAATTATCCGAGCTTCGTGAGACTTTTGAGGCCCAGAAAGCTCAGTGGGACAATGAAAAAGGTGCCGCAGAAAAACTGTCTGCAATTCGAAAAGAGATAGAAGAAGTAAAGGATGCCATTGCCATTGCACAGCGTGACGGTGATTATGAGAAGGCTTCGGAACTTCAGTATTCTAAGCTTCCTAATCTTCAGAAGGAACTTGCCGCTGAAGAGGAGCGTCAGGATAAAGCAAACGAGGGAGAAAAACTTGTTCATGAAAGAGTTGAGGAGGATGAGATTGCCAAGATCATCTCAAGATGGACGGGAATTCCTGTTACCAAACTGACTGAAAGCGAAAGAAGCAAGACTCTTCATCTTGACGATGAACTCCACAAGAGAGTCATGGGCCAGGATGAGGCTGTTACAAGGGTCAGCGAAGCTATATTAAGGTCAAAGGCCGGCATCAAGGATCCCAGAAAGCCCATTGGATCATTCCTGTTCCTTGGTCCTACAGGTGTTGGTAAGACGGAGCTTGCCAAGTCCCTTGCTGCATCCCTCTTTGATGATGAGAACAATATCGTAAGGATAGATATGTCGGAGTACATGGAGAAATACTCCGTATCAAGACTCATCGGAGCGCCTCCCGGATATGTTGGATACGAGGAAGGCGGTCAGCTTACCGAGGCTGTCAGAAGAAAACCTTACAGCGTTGTTCTCTTTGATGAGATTGAGAAGGCTCATCCCGACGTATTCAATGTTCTTCTGCAGGTTATGGACGACGGCCGTATTACGGATTCTCAGGGAAGGACCGTTGATTTTAAGAACACTATCCTTATCATGACTTCTAATATCGGTGCTCAGTATCTTCTTGAAGGTATTGACGAAGCCGGTGAGATCAAGCCTGAGGCTGAGAAGATGGTAATTGACGATCTTAAGGGTCACTTTAGACCGGAGTTTCTGAATCGTCTTGATGAGACTATTCTCTTTAAGCCTCTTACCAGGGACAATCTTGCAGGTATCATCGATCTTATCGTAACTGATATCAACAAGCGTCTTGAGGAAAAGAGGATCAAGATCGAGCTTACGGAAGCCGCAAAGGAGCTTATCACGAGAGAGGCATACGATCCAGTTTACGGAGCAAGACCTCTTAAGAGATATGTCCAGAAGCATGTTGAGACCATGGCGGCAAAGCTTATTTTGTCCGACACAGTAACCGAAGGTGATACCATCAGAATCGATGACCACGGCGGTGAACTTGTGGGAGAAGCAGTAAAGGCGTGATAGGATCAAAGCACGGTATATCAAAAGCGATCAGAAACTAAATCCAAAAGCTTCCTTGAGAATCATTCCCAAGGAGGCTTTTTTGTAGTATCATATTGAATTGGGGTAAAAACTATTTTTTCTAAGAATTATCATGAACAAAATCAGATCATTTTTATATAAACATATATTGGTGGCATTTTTGGTTCCGGTACTTATCTTCGGAGCCTTTTGCCAGATGGGATGCGGTGCAAAGGTTGTACTTACCACGGGATTTGCCAAGGATGAAGTTTTTAAGATCGCAGATCTTCCGTGTACTTTATCTGAGATAATGGTTTATCTTACGGATGTTCAGAACCAGTACGAATCGGTATACGGAAACGGCATTTGGGATGCATCTCTTGAGGGCGTGACCCTTGAAGACAACGTTAAAGATACAGTACTTGCAAGGATAGCCCAGGTAAAGACCCTTTACCTTATGGCCGGTGACCGTGGGATAACTCTTGATGATGAAGAGGACGGACTTGTAAGAGAGTGCGCCGGGGAGTATTATTCGGCTCTTTCTCAGGAGGAGATCGAATACCTTAATATCTCTGAGGATGTACTTTATGAAATGTACAGGGAGTACGCCCTTGCAGAAAAGACGGTGGAACAGCTTATAGCCGATATTAATCCGGAGATAAGTGATGATGAGGCGAGAACCGTTGTTTTAAATCATATCTTTATAGCAACGAGTGTAACCGATGGTGCGGGTAATCTTGTGAGCTATACCAGCGATGAAAAGGCCAAGCGTTTTGAACTTGCCATGGAAGTAAGAAGCAGAGCACTTGAAGGCGAGGATTTTGAAGCTCTTGCAGCTGAATACAGCGATGAGCAAGAGATTAGGTTATCCTTTGTGAGGGGCGTAATGGAAAAGCCCATCGAGGACGCGGTATTTGCCCTTGATAACGGTGAGATAAGCGACATCATCACCAATGATTCGGGCTATCATATTTTTAAATGCATAAGCACCTTGGACAGAGCACAGACCGACGCCAACAAGGAAAAACTTGTGGAAGAGCGTAGGCAGAAGGCTTTTGCCGATGAGTATAACGGCTTTGTCTCGGGGATAGTAAAGAACTTAAATGAGGATTTATGGAAGACGGTGGAACTGTCCGAAGACATCAGGGTAGGAGCTGATTTCTTTGGGATCTACGACCGAATCTTCGCAGAATAAAACGGGGCGGCACCTATGGTGCAGGGGTGGAAAATGAGCAAAGAAACGCTTATTTTAGTAGTTGATGATGCAGAGATCAACTTAAGGATCGCAGAAAAGATCATATCTAAAGATTATACGGTGGAATGCGTCCCCAGTGGGGAACAGTGCCTGGTCTATTTGATGGACCATACACCGGATCTTATTTTGCTTGACCTTCATATGCCTGATATGGACGGCTTTGAAGTAATGGAGAAGCTTAATGCTTCAAACAATTGGAACAGTATTCCCGTCATCTTTTTGACGGCTGATAACGATCATGATTCTGAGATCAAGGGCTTTGAACTTGGAGCCATGGACTTTATTACAAAGCCATTCGTTGCGGAAGTAATGCTTAAGCGTGTGGCAAGAGTTCTTGAACTCAGCAGGCTTCAGAAGAATCTTGAGTCTGAAGTTAGGAAGCAGACAGAGGTTGCGGAAGAAAGACGTAAAAAAGTTGAGAAGATGTCCAGGCGTATGATCCAGGCGCTGGTAATCACCATGGATGCCAAGGATGCCTATACCAACGGACATGCCACAAGAGTTGCGGAGTATTCTTCGCGCCTTGCCGAGAAACTTGGATGGGATAAAAAGAATATCAAGTCTCTTTACCATGCGGCAATTCTCCATGATCTTGGAAAGATAAGCGTCCCCGATCGTGTCCTTAACAAGGCGGGAAAGCTAAATGACGAAGAATATAATATGATCAAGTCCCACACCCTTGTGGGTAGCGATATACTTGAAGAGGCTGCAATCCTCGAACTCCCTCAGGATGTGGCAAGGCATCACCATGAAAGATATGACGGAACCGGATATCCCGATGGACTTTCCGGTGAGAATATTTCAATCGAGGCAAGGATCGTAGGAGTGGCAGATGCCTTTGATGCCATGAGTTCAAAGAGGGTGTACAGATCTGCCCTTCCGGCATCTGCAATAAAGGATGAACTGATCCGCGGTAAAGGCAGTCAGTTCGATCCAAAGCTGGCTGAGATTTTCCTTGAGATGTTTGAAAACGGTGAGCTTGACGACATCATGAACGTTGACAGAGCCGAGGACTTTACCGTTTCCAACGACTTTACAGTATCCGATGACAAGGAAGAGGAAAACGTTAAGGAAGGACTTCTTCTCAGGAGTGAGGGCGAGAGGCGCATTGAGAAGGCTATGGCCGGCGGCAAAGGATGCCTTATCATTTTTGATCTTGATAATCTTAAATCGGTTAACGAGAATGAGGGACACACTGCCGGAGACAGAGCTCTTGAAATGATAGGCAGGATCCTTCTTGATTACGGAAAAGGAATTCCCTGCAGATTCGGAGGCGACGAGTTTCTGCTTTATCTTCCCTATGCATCAAGGGAAGAGGGAGAGAAATGTGCGGATGACGTGCTTGGCGAATTCATCACAAGAAAGAAAGGCATTTTTGAGTTTTCTAAGCTTTCTCTTTCAGCAGGACTTTGCATGTCCGGCCCTTCCGATTCCTTCGCAGATGTTTACAACAATGCGGACAAGGCGCTCTACCATGTAAAGAGAAGCAAGAAGGGAAGCAAGGCTGTATACGAGACTGCGGACAATTTTGAGAAGAACCATTCCAATATTGAACTTCTTCTTATCATGCAAAAGCTTAAGCGCGTAAAGAGCGGACTGAGCGCAGCATACGGATATCAGGCTAAAGAGATAGAAAAGCTTCTTGTCAGACTGGTTGAAGAGCAGCGAGAGAAACGCAGTGATTTTGCCTTTGTTATGCTGACCCTTGAAAACGCTCCCGGTGAGACTCATTATATAGAAGAGATCGAGAGCGCCATGGAAAGTATGGAGTATTCCATAAAAGAAGTGGTGAGAGAGCGGGGCGAGTGCATCCGTTACAGCAATGTTCAGTATCTTCTTATCTACAAGGAAGCTGAGGAAAAACATGTGGAGAGCGAGATTGAGAAGGTTCTCAACGAGTTTTACAAGCATTGTAACGAGACAAGATTACAGCCTTCTTACGCAATAGAAATGATGCAATATGAAGGTTACTAAGGCTTTTAAAAAATATTTTAAAATAAATTAAAATACTTGTTGACAGTTTGGGATAATTTAGATAGAATAACATAGTCGGTTTTGTGACGACCATGTGTCCGTAGCTCAGCTGGATAGAGCAACGGCCTTCTAAGCCGTGGGTCGGGGGTTCGAATCCCTTCGGGCACATTAAACATGGTGGGTATAGCACAGCTGGTTAGCGCGTCAGATTGTGGTTCTGAAGGTCGAGGGTTCGAATCCCTCTACCCACCCGCAAGCTTAGGTAGTTGATTCTTTTAAATGATCGCCGGGCCCAGATAGGGCTATCGCCAAGCGGTAAGGCACAGCACTTTGACTGCTGCACTCGGCGGTTCGAATCCGCCTAGCCCTGTTTTTTTATTGGGACACTAGCTCAGTCGGTAGAGCACTTGACTTTTAATCAAGTTGTCGCGGGTTCGATTCCCGCGTGTCTCACTTATCCTTAGGTCACCTAAGGTTTTTTTTATCTCTAAAAAATGTATGGCGTTTCTAAAAAAACAATTAAACCGTGCTTTATGCGCGGTTTTTTTATTGATTTGTCATGACTAACTCATTATACTAAACCCATCACACAGAATCATAAAATGAGAGGAATAATTATCATGAAAACAAAAAAGACAGGAAAGATCGTCTTCTCAGTTTTTGCATTAATAGTCTTTTGTTTGATGATGGCTATACTAGAACTGAGCAAGAACACACTTGCAGGTTTTATCTGCACCGCAGTAGTTAGCTGCGCTTTCTGCTTTGTATTCTTTAAATTCTTAAGCGGAAAGAAGAATATTTTCAAGTTTCTGGCATGGGTATGCTTTTTTTGCATCTTTGCCCTGATACTTGTTATCACTAAGCCTCCTGTTAAGGCAATCCCCGCAGCTGATTATGAGAATATTGTAAGAACAGATGTGGTAGAAACTGCAAACGGACAGGTCAGAGGTGTTGTCAGCGAGGATGGCGCTATCGAGATCTATGCCGGAATCCCTTATGCAAAGGCGCCTGTGGGAGACTTAAGATGGAAAGAACCTCAAGATCCCGAGAATTGGGATGGCGTTCTTGAAGCGGACACCTTTGCTCCCATGAGCATGCAACCCACCAATCTTCCTATTTATGATTCCCTTGCCCAGATCATCGGATATCATGACTACAAGATAACATTAAAGGATAATTTTGTTGCTCCGGTAAGCGAGGATTCCCTTTATTTGAACATTTGGAAGCCCGCCGGAGATGTATCGGATCTTCCTGTTCTTGTTTATATTCATGGTGGATCACTTCAGACCGGCCAGCCATGGTATGATGATTACAGCGGTCAGGGACTTGCAAGAAAAGACGTTATCGTTGTAAACATGGGCTACAGACTCGGTGTATTCGGCTTCTATGCAGACGAGGAACTGATGGCTGAGTCTGAGAACGGAACTACCGGTAACTACGGACTTCTTGACCAGATCAAAGCACTTGAATGGGTTAGGGACAATATCGCAGCTTTTGGCGGAAATCCCGATGACATAACCCTTTCCGGTGAGTCCGCAGGATCCGCCTGCGTAAGCGCACTTTGCACTTCGCCTCTTGCAGAGAGACTCTTTAACAGAGTTGTTTTGGAAAGCTCAACCTTTGCGGCTGTAGAGCCAACCCATTCCTTCAGACTTCTCGATGAAGCACTGGAGAGCGGAGCGGACCTTAAGAGCAGATACAATTGTGACTCCGTAGAAGATCTTAGAAAACTTGATGCAAAGAAGCTTGTTAAGGAAGCTGATACCCAGCACCACGCAACGGTAGATGGATATGTTCTTGAGCAGACTCCTCATGATGCTTATATCGAAGGAAAGTTCAATGAGAAGCAGATCCTTCACGGCTACAACATGCACGAAGGCGAGGCTTTCATCCTCTTTAATCAGGCTAACCTTGAGAACTATGAAAGCAAAGTCAGAGATTATTTTGGAGAGTATGCTGACGAAGTATTTGAAATCTATCCTATAACAACGGATGAAGAGGTCAAGGCTTATTGGGAGGAAATCTACTCCGCAGTATTTTTTGATCACCCTCACTATTGCTATAACAGACTTGCCAACTTAAACAATATCCCCGTATATCAGTATTATTTCACCAGGGATAACGGAAGACTGGGCAACTGGCACAGCGGAGAGGAAGTATATCTTTACGGAAACATCCCTGCGGATTCAAAGCTTTATGACGACTACGACAGACAGCTCAGTGAAATGATGCAGGACTACTTCGTAAACTTTATAAAGACCGGAAATCCCAATGGAGATGGACTTCCTCAGTGGGATCAGAATCTTAATTCTTCTGATGTAATGCTCTTTGGAGATACGGTTGAAATGACCTCCGAGAGAAAACATGCATTGTTCAAAGTCCTTGATAAACTTCAGGGATGGGAATAAAATAAGGAAAAGGAGAATAGACAATGGTTAAACATGTGATCCTTTGGACATTAAAGCCCGAGTTTACGGATGATGAAAAGAAGAATATCAAAGCAGAGATCAAAGCAGGTCTTGAAGGCTTAAAGGGTAAGATACCCGGGCTTGTAGAGATCAAGGTTAACACCGAGCCTCTTGCAAGTTCAAACTGCGATCTTATGCTTGATTCTTTATTTGAAGATGAAGCATCTCTTAAGGGATATGCGGTTCATCCCGCACACGTAGCTGTTGCAGACGGAAAGGTTCGTCCTTTTACATCAAGCCGTGTTTGCATGGATTACGAAGCATAATAAATATATAGACGTTTTTCAAATTGGTTTTGCGATGTTTTGGAAAAGAGGGGACGAAAATGAAGAACAACAAGGGAATTTCGCTTCTTGAACTGATCATTGTAGTAGCTGTAATGGCGGTACTCGTTGGAGTACTTACGCCAATGTTTGTAAAACAGGTTAATAAATCCAGAAGGTCAAAGGATCTTGTTACCGCAGAGAGGATCTCCACGGCAACATATCTTGCTCTTGCAACAAACTCCGATGCCTTCGATGCGTGGGAAAAGTGGAACAAATTAAAAGAGACGGTCAGTGTAACCGTGGATGGTAAGACTGAGAGTTATTCTGTTTACCTTGTCGTTTCCAATGAGAGCAATCCCTATAACTGTTTCCACGGAACCGTTAAAGAGTTTGGCAAATCCGACGGAAGCACCGGGTTTTACGGTTCTTTGAACTCTGAGCTGGGAGTCAGTACAAAGGCTCATAATTCCAGTCTTGTACCCAGTTATAAGGTAAAGAAGTCCGGAAAGATTCCGGGTAGAGATAAGAATTTCAGCTATGTCGATACCTGGCGAATCTGTAAGAGAGTGGACAACGGACAGCTGGAGATCTGGAGCGCCGATCACAACAAATACGGCGGATTGCCTTGCTTCAGAGTATGGCCAAATCCTGATGACGTCTATACAAAATAAACAATTTTTTTTGGAGGAGTTTTTATGAAAAAGGGTCTTTTAGTGGTGATCGCTATCATCGCGATCGTTGTTGTTGGAGGAATCGCAAGCTACAATTCACTTGTTTCTTCTGAAACCAAGGTTGAAGAGCAGGCAGCAAATATTGATACACAGCTTCAGAGAAGAGCTGATCTTATCCCCAATCTTGTTAATACTGTTAAGGGATATGCAGATCACGAGACCGAAATCTTCACTGCTGTTACAGAAGCAAGAGAAAAGCTTTTAGCAGCAGGTACTATGGAAGAAAAGTCAGAGGCAAATGAGGAAGTCAGTGCAGCCCTGGGAAGACTCATTGCCATCGCTGAGAGTTATCCCGAGTTAAAGTCTGACACAGTTTTCACAGATCTTATGGATGAACTCTCAGGAACCGAAAACCGTATTTCTTACGCAAGACAGGAGTATAACAGCGCAGTTGCCTCTTATAACAAGGCAATCAGAATTTTCCCCACAGTAATTTTTGCTAAGATGATGGGATTTGAGAAAGCTGATATGTTTGAAGCCGAGAGCACCGCGACTCAGGTTCCTTCTGTAGAATTCTAATAGTTAAGAGAACTGTCTGATGAAAAAACCGGGAATCATATTTTTGATTGCTGTGGTTTTCTGGATTGGTACGGTCATATTTACGTTTCATGACAATAAAGAGATTGAAGAGACCAATCTGCCGGATCACAGCGAATATTTCTTTGTTGAGGACTATAGCCATGTCCTCAACGAGAATACGGAAAAGTATATATATGATGTAGCATGCAAGCTTGAGGAAGATACCAAGGCTCAGGTGGTTGTGGTAACCGTTCCCAATACCCAGGAATCTGAACTTGAAGATTTCAGCATTGACCTTGCCAATAAATGGGGGATCGGTGATGCGAACCTTGATAATGGAATTTTGTTACTGTTTGAGACCGATGAAACGTACCCTCATGTAAGGTTGGAAGTTGGCGCAGGCCTTGAAGGAGCCATCCCTGATGGAAAAGCCGGAAGGATACTTGATGATTATGCGGTGGGTCCCAAGGAAGCAGGCCTTTGGAACAAGGGGGCAGGCAACACATTTATCGCAGTTGTAAAAGAAATCTACGCAGAGTACGGAAAAGAGCCTTCTTACTCCCTTGAATTCTCAGAGAACTGGGGAGACGGAGAGGCGGAAACAGTTGGAACCTTTGCGGATATGGAATTTCCGGAGGCAATCGTAAGAATAAACGAGAAGCCCTTTGGTACTCAGGTAAAGGATGCAATTGTTGACGGTACATTACTTTTCTTTGGAATTCTTTTCATTGTCGGAATGATAGCAGCCTTCATTCTTGCCATCGTCAGTGTATTTACCGGAGGCGGTGGAGGCGGAAGCTTCATCGGAAGAAGTTATGGCGGAGGTCGCAGCAGTGGCGGCGGTTTCAGCGGTCATAGCGGAGGAGGCGGCTCCTTTAGAGGCGGCGGAGCCTCAAGATAAAATAAAAACGGAAAGATAATCAGATCAAATGTTAAAATATTTCACAGATAACTATGTTCTTCTGATCATGCTCATCGGCATGTTTATTATGACATTGCACGACGTATACCTTGAAAGGGATATGATAGTAAAGCTTAGGCTTACCATTGTATCCATATTTGCTTTGTTAGTATTCAGTACACTGGAGATATGGTTTTCACATCTGGATCATCCTACCATATGGCGTTACCTGCTTTCAGCTATATGCTACAGCTTAAGGCCTATGATAATCATGCTTATTGTTTTCATCGTCTATAAGAAGGCAAATAAGTACATAATTATTCCGGCGGGTATTAATGCTATCTTATCATTTGTTTCAATAGTAAACGGAATAGTATTTTCTTTTGATGAAAGCAATATATTTCATCGTGGAATTTTGGGATATGCGCCATATTTTTTCAGCGCATTGTATATCCTGGGACTTTTGCTTGTTTCGGTAAGGATCGTTTCGAACAATTCCTTTGAGGAAAGCACTATCGTTTTCTTTATGAGCTTCGCTGCATTCGGATCTGCTTTGCTTGCACTGTTCAGTGAAGAAAGCAATAATATTACGGACTATACCTTTGGAGCTTTGGTGCTTATCTATTACCTGTATACATATTCCCAGTTTACAAAAAGGGATACACTTACCGGGCTTCTTAACAGACAGTCTTATTATCACAGCATAAAGAAATATGGGGACAGCATTTTTGCTGTTATTTCCATCGATATGAATGAACTAAAATGGATCAATGACACCATGGGTCACGGAGCCGGAGACAGAGCAATCAAGAAGGTTGCTGATTGCTTGAAGAAATGTGCTTCCGTAGGGGACAAGGTTTATAGGATTGGTGGAGACGAATTCATTGTCCTTTGCCACAAAAAGAGTCCTGAAAATCCTAGCGCAATCGTTGATAACATGAGATTAGCCGTGACAGAGAGCGGCTACTCCTGTGCTTTTGGTTTGTCCTATGGAAAGAAAGTAGAGGAGCTTTTAAAAGAAGCCGACAAGCTTATGTACGAAGATAAAGCAAGGATAAAAGAAGAGATGAAGGCAAGGGGGTTAGAAGTTCATCCAAGAAAAGATTAAGAAGAATTACACAGTAAATGAGATAAGAAAAAGACTGCTCGCAGGGAGCAGCCTTTTTTAGTGTCTGATTTATTGATTTATCAGCCCTTTCCGGGAAGATAAGGAGCAAGAGAACCTGCCATCTGTGCAACGGGCATGGTCTGAAGCCAAATGTGGCCGGGACCGGAGATAACGGTGTTAAAGATACCTTCACCACCGAAGAACATGTTCTTAAGTCCGGGTACGGTCTGAATATCAATGCTGCAGGTATCGCTCATAGCGGCAAGATAACCGGTGTCAAGAACCATCTTTTCACCTGCCTGAAGCTCATACTCTTTGATGTATCCGTCAAACTCAAGGAATGCGGTTCCGTGACCGCTGAGTTTCTGCATGATGAATCCTTCACCGCCGAAGAAACCTGAAGCAGCCTTCTTCTGGAAGAAAACAGAAAGCTCAACTGTGTCGGAAGAAGCTAGGAATGCCTTCTTCTGGGCTACGATTCCGTGACCGTCGCTGATCTCAAAAGCGCGGATTGAACCGGGGAAGCTAGATGCGAATGCGATTTCTCCCTGTCCGCCTTCTGCGGTATAACGGTTCTGGAACATGCTCTCACCTGAGAATGCGCGTCCAAGCATTTTACCAACACCACCGTTTGAAGTGGTTTCCATCTTCATATTGGGTGTCATCCATGACATAGCGCCGCTTTCAGTGATCATAGTCTCGCCTGCTTCCAGGGTACAGATCACAACCGGTAACGGCTCACCTTCAATAACGTACTGCATAAGAAAAACCTCCTTAAAAGATAAAAAGTAACGACAATAGGATTATAGCACGGGTGTTACGTGCAAAAAACTGTCATTATCACATTATCCGTTGGTTATTTTTGGTGAATAAGTATAATAAAATCGGGATATGTTCTACCGAACATACCCCGATGTATTAGTTATTCTCGTTGTTAGGATTGAACTCGTCATCGTCAACGTAGCAGTGAAGCATCCAGGCTTTATTAAATGGGATGGATAGGTCGTCTGCGTCGTTTGAGTCAACACACTTATATTGTTTAAGAAGTGATGTGACGTATTGGCGGTTTAATCTGAAATATATGAACAGAATGAGCGCCGCGATGATCCCGGAAATTATTTGAGCGATCAAATAGCCGGATCTAAATAGATAAGTAACAGATATACCGCCTATAAATGAAGTAAATAATAGCAGGATGTTAAATAATGTCATTTCTGCACTGTTTAATTGTTTTTTAAATGATCTCCAGACACTGGCTTTGCCTTTCTTATTTTTTATCACAACACTTGGTGCATTTTTCTTGAGTGTTCTGAAAAAGAGAGTTTGTACAGTCTCTTTGTTTCTTTCCTCAGGTTTAATGTTGTATAACTGGGAAATAACACGACAGGCTATCCAATATACTTCTTTATAGATTCTGTACCTTATCACGATCCTGCAAAAAAGAAAACCTATAAGGTAGATTACAAAAAAACCTGCTCCTTTGGCAATTCTCGATACGTTTAAGTTAATTATGCTTGGAATTACAAAACCGAGGATAGAAAGGTATAGGGCTATGATCTGGTCGCGTTTTGTCTGCTGTAATCCTAATTCTTCGACAGTTTTTTCGTAACTGATTTCGAGACTCATGAAGTCTTCTTTTGAAAACTGTTCCCTGCGTATTTTATCGTCTATTTTTTTATGATTTTGAAAAAACATATTTAAATCCTTTCATCGTAGGGAGCGGTAGGAAGCTCACTGAGCACGATATCTTTCAACTTTATGAAGTTTTCTTCTGTGTTTGCAGCTATTATGCCAAAGGGACGATCTAATGGAAATCCTTCATTGTGAAGACATTCAACATATCCACCGGCGGCTTTTATTATGGCGTATGCTGCAGCGGCATCCCAGGGGAAAACTCGTATTTCAAAATACAATTCAACTTTGCCGGCAGCCAAAAGGGCCAGCTCTAATGCTGCAGAACCTAAACGACGAAGATCGTCAGATTGATAGTATATCTTCTCAATTATCTTAAAACAGGGTGCTGCATATTCTTTGTTGTACAGGCTCATGGCCGAACATAGAATGGAGTGTTCGAAATCCTTGTTTGATACACGTATAGGTTTTCCATTAAGAAAAGCGCCACAACCAATCTGTCCTGTGTACATCTCGTCCCTGTAGGGGTGATATATTGCACCAATGAAAGGTTCTCTGTTTTTTATCAAACCAACGGATATAACACTAAGCCCAAGGTTACGAATGTAGTTGCTTGTTCCGTCGATTGGATCGATAACCCAAACGTATTCACCTGATGAATCGGTTTGATTGCTTTCTTCACCTACAATGGTACTGCCGGGAATAAGTTTGGTTAGCTTTTCTGAAAGGAATTTTTGAACGTTGATGTCAGATTCAGTGACAAAATTAGAATTATTGCCTTTTTGATTTACATTATTTCTTGCGTCTTCATCCATCATCAGCTTACTCGCATCTTTTAGGATAGAAGATATTCTGCTTAATAGGTCTTCCATGAGGTACCTCTTTATGTTTTTTATAAGTATATCATAAGAAACCGTGGTATTACATACCAAAATAGTCCGAGCAGGCGTTTACGCCTGAGAGACTTAAGAGCCGTGGGTTTGGGGCATCCGCAGTGGGAAGAAAGCGGATGAAGGGACTCGAACTTTTTTTCTACCCAAGAAATCCAGTAAAGAAGGAGGATGCAACGTCAACACTTCTTGGGTACCTAGGTGGGTACCTCACTTTCTATAGGTTTATATATAAGAAGGGCTTATACCGCTTTGGTGTAAGCCCTTTAGAATAACTATTCATCAAGCATAAGCTTTCCAGCTTTTGCTTTCTTTTTTAGTCTTTCCATCTGTTCTTTTTCAATCTGCTGGATGCTTTTCTCTGGCGTTGGTAAATCCTCAGGCATTGTGCCTCCGATTTTTTCGATAGCTTTTCTTGCTTCTCGTCCGACATTATAATGTGTACTCGTTGCTTTTTCAGCCCCTTGAATATAACTTCTTTCCTGGGATCGCCGTTTTATACGATAAGATAACAAGCATATCTTGACAGTTCATAATCTAGTTTGGGTTTAGAGGTAGCACCGGCTTCAACGATTTTGCTGACCTCAGCAAAATCGCGTAGTCTATATCTGAGATATGATAATCAAGAGTTACATCATTATCAAATAATGCTGTTTCATAACTCCGTCTTCCACGAACTCTTTTTCAAGGACGCCGCCGCAGCTCATAGCGGTCTTGGCTGAAGCTATATTATCCTTGTCGCAGGCTATAATGACATGATTGATTTGCTGACTCTTTGCATATTCAAGGCATAGCTGTAACTGTTGTTTTCCGTAACCCTTACAGCGTTCGGACGGCCTGATGCCATAAGCGATATTTCCACCGCTCTTCAGCTCGTCAGTAAGAGAGTGATGAATCTTAATGCAGCCTATCATTTTTCCGTCAGATACACGCTTTGAAAAGAAAGTGCTTGTTCTGACTCCGGTTTCCGGATTCTTGTCTCTGATTGTGTTTATGTGTTCCAGCCATTCATCGAAATTATCGAAGAATGCAAGCCCACCGCTTCCGTGAACCTGCATATCTCCGAAAAGGAAATGTTCTTCTTTATACTGAAACGCCTCCGCTTCCATTTCTTTGGAAGGGCATACTAAAACGAGCTCGGAATTATTCATCTGTTTCTCCACGTCAACACCTCATTTTTTAGCAAAAGAAGGATTTAGCATGTGCAAAGCTAAGAGGCACTGCATCATTATAGCATGAATTTTCAGGAATGATGTAGGGGGTTGAAGCGAAGCACATCATTGTGTTTGGAAGAGTTTAAGAATGAGGTATGGGCTTGGAGCAGCGTACATCATATTGTTCGGAAGAGTTTAAAAATGAGGTACGGGCTTGGGGCGATGTACCTCATTATGGTTGTGAGTCCTGTATAATGATGTGATGGTTTGGAAACATGTACATCACTATCGGCGGAAGAGTTTAAGAATGAGGTACGGGCTTGAAACAAAGTACCTCATTCTAGAAAAAAAATCAGGTACGTAAGGCGCTCTGCGCCGAGGAGACAGAGAACCGTGGGAGCGGGGCATCCGCAGGATGCCAAAAAAGGACGAGTAGCTATTTGCTACCCGTCCTTTTTTAACACCCTGCGGATGAAGGGACTTGAACCTATTTCCGACCCCCGAAAACACTAGAAAAATGGAGGATGTAGAGCCGGCTACCTCTGGGGGTCAATCAGGGGGTCAACCATTTTTCAGATCTAATCCACATCTAAATATCTAATATTCACTTGTCATACATGAAAGAAAGGAAATGTATGACAAAATCAATCAATCCATTAACACAAAATCCTATTGTAGATGCAGTAGGTAAACTCAATTTAATCGGAAATATCGTTCCGGAATCATGGTATTACACCATCATAAATGACAAGGGAAAAACCAACCCTCTTGCCATTCTTATTTTGGCGGATATTGTCTATTGGTATCGTCCTACAGAAGAACGAGACGAAACCACCTTATCCGTATCCTATTCTAAAAAATTCCACGATGAAAACTATCTGCAACGAAGCTATGAACAACTAATGGAGAAATTCAACATCTCCAAGAAGCAAGCTCGTGACGCGCTCATTTTTCTCGAAGATCTCGGTGTAGTCAAACGACATTTCAAAAATATAGTCGTTGCAGGTCTTCCGCTTTCAAACGTAATGTTCCTTGAACTCATTCCGGATGTTTTAGAAAAGCTAACTTTTCCATCCGGACAATTTTTAGGCCTAGGTGGTAACAAAAATGTTACTACCCCCTTCCCTAAAAGTAACGAGGATATGACACAAACGGAATCACCCCATGATGAAAAAGTAGATACGTATACAAAGACTTCATCAAAGAATACTACAAATATTTCTACACAGAGTTCTTCAACAACACTTGAAGACAAAAATTTGGCTTTTGTTGTTGATGAAGCACAGGAGTTATTAAAAGAGTTTGATTTACCAGAGAAGGATATTCAATCCATCTTATCGGCTGCGGACCACGATATCCTCCGTGTAAAAAATGCAAAGGCTGTCTTTGATCAACAAACAGCAAAGATTAATAACGTAACCGGTTGGTTCATCAAAGCCATTAAGGAAGGATATCAACCCATTAGCAAAACTCCTCGCATAAGGAATGGAATTCACGATTTCTTGGAACGTGAATATAGTGATGACTTTTGGGAGCAGGTGGAGCGCAGAAAGCTAATGGAGGATTAGAAATCCATTCCTTCGACATCGACTAAGAAATATAAGTCCGACCAAGGACTTTTATTTCGAAGGCGATGGTACAAGGGAAAGGCGTCGCCTTGGGAGTGTAGCTCCCGATGAGACCGGGGATGGCATCGCCGTGGCAGAGCCCCAAAAGATTGGGTTAGCCATCGGCAAGGGCAAAGCCCTTATGAGATGCCCGTCATGGCGAATGACCGCTAACCGCGTAGGTTGGGGTCCCCGAGTTTGTGCGGACGAAGTCTGCGACAAACTAATACGGGGTATTTCCTTGACGCGACAAGGTGTCGCTTTAGGAAATAGCCCGCAGAGAATTGTAACAGTGACTTGTAGTCCACTGGACTACAAGCTCTGGTCCACTGGACCAGAAGTGACTATGAAAGGAGATTTTTACATGGCAAATTATAGACAAACAAATCATAATGGCAGAGTAAATGCTAAGACCGGAAAAGCATATTCCCGTAAACATAATGACAGACAATATGACATAACCAAAGCAGAAAACATCAATGAATCCATGGTTATCAAAAACATAATCCTTCACTACGACAAGGATAATGTTCCCCATGTTATAGATAACACTGATGAAAACCGCACTTCCATCGATGAGCACGAACACACTATATACCAAGAGTTATTTGGTGAAAGTTTATCCGCTCAACACAGGCGCAACGAAGCTGCAAGACATCCGGAGCGAAACAAATCCATAGATGACCTATTGGATTCCAAAAACACTTGTCCAGAAGAAACCATCTTTCAAATCGGATCTGTAGACGACGGATTCCCGGATTCCTCTATCCTTATGGAGATATTTGAGGACTGCCAACGCGAAGTAATTGCGCGATTTGGTCATAACATTCACTTCCTTGATGCCGCCTTACACTTAGACGAAGCGGTCCCGCATATCCATGTCAGAAAAGTATGGGCATATGATGGAAAGGATGGATTGGATATCTCTCAGAATAAAGCCTTGGAAGAAATGGGCTTTGAAAGACCGGAGCCGGACAAAGCACCTAACAAATGGAATAATGCAAAGATTACATTCTCCGAGTGGGAACGTGATATCAAACTAAAGCTTTGTCAAAAATATGGATTAGATATCGAGCTTGTTCCAAAGGTTCCGGGAAAAACATCTATGACAAAAGAAGAAGCTATCGCTGTTAAATTGCAGGCAAAAAATCACGAAGCCGAAGAAAAGCTTAACGCTACCGAAAAGAAACTGGCAAAAGTTTCTGCTGAGCTTGTAACCGAAGAAATGAAAAACAAAGAAATCTCCGACACAAATATATTTGGACGTCCTCGCAAAATCGAAGTCACTGCCCAGGAATATCGGAGTTGGCAAAAGTCAGCTGAGACCAAAGAACACAATGAACTTGTTCAGGAAGAGTTGGCAAAACGTGAAAAAGAAGTCAGTACCAAAGAGCAGAATCTTATGCTGAAGGAACATGAGCTCTCAAATCGAGAATTAACACTTGATTATGAAGTCAAAAAACAGGTAGAGGCAAAACTTCCGTCAGAGATTAAACAATGGCAGGATTATATTTCCAGAAAATCCGAAGAACTTGAATCTAAAGAAAAGAAGCTGGATTCCATTGCATTAAATCAACATGAAACCGAAGTATATCTCCAATCGGTATCAGATAAACTGAATCGTCGCAAAAAAGAATTGGACGAAGAAGTAAAACGTTCCGTTGCTGATATCATCAAGGATGCTTTTAAAGATTTTTTTACCAAGTTTAAGGCAACCTTTTTCAAACGATTTGAAGGTAAGCATCAGGCTGAAGTGATTTCCGTTATTCAAGAAATGCCTATAGATGATGTCACCGCAAATCGGTTATTCAAATATGGTTTCTATGATGCAGAAAAGTTTACGGTAGGCGAAATCCTTGAACGTGCAGAAGCCGAGGATATCAAAGATGCGCTTCACCAAGCAGGTGCCGGATATCGTCAGATCAAGATGGCAGATATTGATGCGATAAAAAACGGCCTCACCCAAGGAGAGAATATAGATAATCTTGTTTCAACAATCGCTATGCAAGCATCTCAGCGAATTGTATCGCGACGAACAAGATAAAACATCTTTACAGTATAAAAAAATCCATGCTATACTTCACGTACGGGTGCTACCAATACGGTGGCGGTTGGTTCTTCACATCATGAAGGGCCGTGTTACCCTTCGGAAAGGAGGGCGATGCTTATGGATATTAAGACAATCATAGCAGTAATCTGCTTGTGCGCGACCTTCTTTTCTCTAGGCGTGGCTACGGAAAAGACCATAAAAAATAACCGCCTACCCTGCAAAGTTAGCGGTTATTCTTAACTAATAACTACAGGACCAACCGTCATCGGTGGCACCTTTTTTGTATCTAAATAATAACATCCTATAGCAGTTCTTTATGCTTGCAACCGACTTGCTTCTTCGTAGATATTGTTCAGTACATCATTAAATGCTTCAAAGCGATCCACCGCATTCTGCGCATCCGTCTCTCCCGTACTGGAAAGGGATGCCACCTCTTCACTGGTGGCGGAAAGATTTGTAATGCTCTCATTGATCTCCGCTGCGGATCTCCCGATGGCGCTGATGCTGTCTCCGATATCATCGGAACGCTGGATCAGGTTGTTTACGTTCTCGTCGATCCTCTGGAAGGTCTCTGCCGTATTCTCGATGAGTTCGTTCTGATCCCGAACGGAATCCGCTGCTTCATTGGTGCTGTCCATGGCTTTTTCCGCATCCTGAGTCAGTTCTTCGATGATCTCGGTGATCTGGTTGGAAGCGGAAGCTGTCTGCTCCGCCAGTACCCGGATCTCATCCGCCACAACGGCAAAGCCCTTGCCGGCTTCTCCCGCTCTGGCTGCTTCGATGGAAGCATTTAGTGCCAGAAGATTGGTCTGGCTGGAAATGGAAAGAATGGTATCCACAATACTTTCCACACTCTTTACCTTTTCCGTCAAAGCCTTTGTGGCATCCACTGTCACCTGACTTAAGTCTACCACGCTGGCTGTCTTGGCTCTTAAGTCCTGGATCACACCAACACCGTTTTGTACTGCCTGCTGGGTCTCTCCGGAAACCTCCATCATCTGGTTTCTCTTTTCCTCGGCAGCTTCCGTCTGCTGGTTGATATCGGCGATCATATGGGACTGTTCCGTAATGGACTGGGCAGTGTTTTCCGTACTACCGGCGATCTCATGCATTCCGTCACGGTTATTGGTGATGATCTCTTTTAACTCCTCAACGGAATTCTTTGCGTCGTTAAAAAGCTCTGTAATGTTCCCGGCTACCGCCGTCATCTGTTCCGTAGCCTTTTCCTGCTTGGATACGTTCTCTTGGATCTCCTCTTCATCCTCCATGGTCAGCTTTTTACGGAGTTTCATGCTCTCGATGGAAGCAATGCCGGTAAGGATGATGATAAATCCCGCCACGATATGTGCTCGGTTCGGTTCATGGGTGGCGATCACTCCCCGGATCAAAACAATGAGGGGCATCACGGTAAAGATGGCCTGGCCCTCGATGAGGAGCCTCAGGTCCAGATAGGTCACACAGGAAAACATCACCGGAACGGCAAATGCGTAAAACATCATATCATTCTGGATCAGCATCACCACGATATACATCACCGTGGAGCCAAACATGATCAAAACCGCACCGAGTCTTTTGTCCTTAAACTTAAAGTACCCGAAGGTCATGATCCCCAATCCCGCCAAGCAGAATAATAACTCAGCGATCAGTGCAGGTCCCACTCCGTGTACGGCCATATCCAGAAATACCATCAGTGTGGCAACCACTACGATGATCACATTGACCCGATATACGGTCTTGTTCGCCCGCATAAAATGTTCTCTACTCATTATATGTACCTCCATATACAATCTGTCATATGTAAACCACATTCCTCAGTGTGCGAACTCGCTCTTTAATTATAACAATAATTTAGGGAATTGTATATACAAGATGGCCCCCGTGCTACGCTTTCAAAGTCAATGTTATTCTTTTCTGTTTCAACCACATTTTCTGTTATTAGTAAATTCTCTTTTCGTACAGAAAAGAAAAGGCCTTGCTAAGCTATTCATTAGCTTAACAAGACCTTTTTTAGTCTTTGCTGAAACCTCACCTGCTAACCATTTGCATTACTCATAAATAATGCTCAGTTATCAAGTGTTATCATTTTGTTATCAAATCGCTTTTTCACTTCCTTGAAAGCCGCATAAATACGGCATTCTTAGGACTTCGTTAATTATTCCCACTCAACTGTTGCTGGTGGCTTACTGGTTATGTCATAGCAAATTCTATTAATATGAGGAACTTCGTTTACGATTCTTACACTTGCTCTGTCAAGCACCTCGTATGGTATTCTTGACCAATCTGCTGTCATGAAATCGCTTGTATTTACTGAACGAAGTGCAAGAAGATGCTCATAGGTTCTGCCATCGCCCATTACTCCAACTGATAAAGTATCAGTAAGTACCGCAAAATACTGGCTAAGACTACCTGCAAGACCTGCCTTTGCAATTTCATCTCTGAATATGAAATCTGCTTCTCTTAATATGTCACACTTTTCTTTTGTTACATCTCCGATTATTCTTATTGCAAGTCCTGGGCCTGGGAAAGGCTGTCTGTTTACAATATAATCAGGAAGTCCGAGTTCTCTGCCAAGTGCTCTTGTTTCATCCTTAAAGAGCATTGATAAAGGCTCTAGTACACCGCTGAATTTCTCCATCATCTCTGGTGGAAGAAGGCGGTTGTGATGTCCTTTTATCTGTGCTGCATTTCCTGCTCCTGATTCAATTACATCTGGATAGATTGTTCCCTGAGCAAAGAAATCCTTATTTGTAATATCGAACTTAATAGCTTCATCTAAGAATACATATCCGAATTCTGCTCCGATAATAATTCTCTTCTGCTTTGGATCTGATACTCCCTTTAGCTTAGTAAGGAAACGCTCCTCGGCATTTACTCTTACAAAATTAATATCCCATTTACTAAAGGCTTCTTCTACTTCATCACCCTCATTCTTGCGAAGAAGGCCATGATCTACGAATACGCAGGTAAGTCTATTTCCAACTGCCTCTGCTAAAAGGGCTGCTAATACTGATGAATCAACTCCGCCTGAAAGTGCAAGAAGTACTCTGCCCTCTGGTCCTATTGTATTTCTAAGAGATTCTACTGTAGATTTGCAGAAATTGCCCATCTGCCAATCTCCCTTTACATGACATACATCATAAAGGAAATTTCTTAGCATATCCTTTCCATGCTCTGTATGATTTACCTCTGGATGATACTGAGTTCCATAGAAACCACGCTTTTCATCTGCTATTGCTACATTTGGACATGCATCTGAATGTGCTACAAGCTCAAAGCCCTCTGGTACTTTTGACATATAGTCACCATGGCTCATCCAGGTAACGCCCTGTTCTGGCAGTCCCTTGAAAAGCTTGCACTGTGTATTAAAATAAGTCTTTGTCTTTCCATATTCTCTTGCTGTATCGCCCTGTGCTTCTTCTACAACGCCGCCAAGGAGATGTGCCATAAGCTGACATCCATAGCAGATACCGAGAATTGGTACGCCAAGATTAAATACTTCCTTATCATAGTGCGGAGAATCTTCCTTATATACACTATTTGGTCCACCTGTAAAGATGATACCCTTAAGATTCTTGATTTTCTTCACCTCTTCAAGAGGCATTGTGCAAGGATGTACCTCGCAATATACATTACATTCTCTTACTCTTCTTGCTATCAGCTGATTATACTGTCCGCCGAAATCAAGGATAAGAATCATTTCTGAAGCAGATTCTGTTCCAGTGATAAAACCATTGTTAGCATTAGCCATTATGTTACCTCCGGTAATGGTGCTTAATAAACTTTGTTATATTTCTCGCCTAATTTTATATATTATCAAATTGAAGATTCATAGTCAAGATTTTTTTGGTCTTTAATGAAGGATTCGTGAATCTTCACTATATTTCTACTAGTGTTTTATGCAAATATTGCTTGATTTTAAAAAAATATTATGTTAGAATTTTAAGTTGCGGGTATATATAGTTTTTGTATGTTTTTCATACATTTTCTTTCCCTTAATTTTTTTAGTTTCTGAAAGGAGAATTTCTTCATGTCAAACGACAAAAAAAGCAAGTCATTCGGCGGAAAATGGCTTCGCGCTGCTATTCCAGCGCTTCTGCTCCATTGCAGTATCGGTACCGTATATTGTTGGTCTATCTTCAGTCAGGAGATTGCTGATTACATCGGCTTCTCTAAGGGTGCTACAGAATGGGCATTCAGTTTCGCAATTTTCTTCCTTGGCATGTCTGCCGCTTTCCTCGGTAATGTCGTAGAACGTGACATACATAAGTCATCACTTATCGCTACAATCTGCTTTGCAGTTGGTATGGCCGGTACTGGTTTCTTCATTTCATACGGCGGTGCTCACAAGGGAAGTCTTGTTTCTCTAATTGGTATTTATTTAAGCTATGGTTTCATCATGGGTATTGGTCTTGGTACTGGTTACTTATCTCCAGTTAAGACTCTCATGCTTTGGTTCGCTGATCGTAAGGGTCTTGCTACCGGTCTTGCTGTTGCAGGTTTCGGTGCTGCTAAGGCTATTGCCAGCCCTATCATGCAGGCTCTCCTTGCAAACCTTGGTGAGGGCGGTGTTTACAAGATGTTCTACATCTTAGCTGGTGTATATTTTGTTATGATGTTTGTGGGTCACCTTCTTCTTAAGAAGCCTGACGGATGGCATGAGCCAGCTGCTACAGAAAAGAAGCCTAGCATCATGGAGACTCTTAAGACTCGTCCTATGACAAACTACATCGGAATATGGCTTATGTTCTATATAAACATCACTTGCGGTCTTGCTCTTATTTCTCAGGAGAAGATGATTGTTAAGTGTATCGGTCTTGCTGCTTCAGCTGGTCTTATTTCTACTATTTCAGCTATTTTCAATGCAGGTGGACGTCTTGGTTTCTCAGCTTGGGCTGATTCAATGAAGGATAGAAATACTATCTATAAGTTAATTTTCGTCCTTTCTATCGCTTCTACAGCTCTTGTTATTGTTACAAATGGTATTAAGAACGGTAGTGGAAATACATTACTCATTGTTCTTGTTCTTGCACTTATCTTCATTGTAAATGCAGGCTACGGCGGTGGTTTCTCTAATGTTCCTACTCTTCTTTCTGACCACTATGGCATGGGAAGCATTTCAGCTATCCATGGTATTACTCTTTCTGCTTGGGCTTTCGCTGGTCTTACTGGTAACCAGCTTGCTACTTTCATCGTTAACCATTTCGGTGAGGTTACACAGATTGATGATGGCCACGGAAATATGATTTCTGTTAACCCTACTGGTTATCAGATGGTTCTTTATGCTACACTTGCTCTTTACGTTGTTGCTCTTTTACTCAGCATCTTCTTAGTTAAGAAGTCACCTAAGGCTGAGGCTGCTGCAAAGGCTTCAAAGTAATTGCGGGCATTATCTAAATTTTTAAAATGCATAATTAAAGTGCTGCAGGCAGATTCCTGCAGCACTTTTTTATCTTATTTGGCTTCTTTTTCACCATTCTTTATCTCATTCGGCTTCTTTATTCACCGTTCTTTATCTCATTTGGCTACTATATTCACATTTCTTTTTGCATATATGTCTATAGTTTTCCACAGTTTTTTCTAATTCAGCCAAGTATTCCACTAATATCCACTGCATTAAAGTTTATTAATGCGTCTGGCTTTGCTTTATGTTCTGCTATTATCTTTTCCATCCATACCATATTATACCAGGTATCAAATTTATAGGCACATTTATTGAATATTCCTATCATTTTATAGCCAAGGTGTCCATGATATTCCACGCTGTTTTTGGTGAGATGCTCATCTTCTACATCTGGGTAAGCTATGCAGGCACATACGTTTGTGACATTCATTTTTGCAAGTATTTTTTCTAAGGCGTCATAAAGCTCTTTTCCTATGCCGCTTCTTCTTTCATCTTTATCTACATATATGGTGGTTTCTACTGACCAGTCATAGGCTTTTCTTGGATGAAGCCTTCCTGCATAGGAATAACCTACAATTTTTCCTTCTCTTTCATATACCAGATAAGGATACGCTTTCAGGGTATTTTTGATTCTTTCTCTGAATTCTTCTATTGTCGGTGTGACATATTCAAAGGTTATTGCCGTATTTCTTACATAATAGTCGTATATTTTCAGTATTTCTTCTGCGTCCTCTACTGTTGCTACTCTTATCATATCATTCTCCTCTTTTGCTTTTCTCTTTTACATTCTTCTTTTGCTTTTTTTCTTTTGCTTATTTTTCTACCTTTTCCACGTCCTATTACTTTTTATTTTACCTTTTTATTTTACCTTCTTATTTTACCTTTTTTTGTTTTACCACTTTATTTTACTTTATCTCTCCCTATTTTTACTAAATGCTCTAACATTTTTTTCCGACAACTTTTTATTTGCTGACATTTTTTTCCGATAACTTTTTCTATTCTCTGACATATTTACCTATAACCATGCATCTGATTCTTATTTTCTGTCTTTACATCCACTATTTAGGTTCTTGATGCTATTATATGCTATTATAAGTCTTGCTACCTGCTCGGCTGTCTCCTCTAAATTCCTTCTTGCTGTTTCTTTTTCTAATGCCTCTTCTATAGTCGTTATTCCTCTTACTATAGGAAAGAATGCATCTATTCCTTTTTCATTACATTCCCTTGCATCTTCTGTAACTGCTCCTGCAAAGGCTATGACACGCTTTCCATATTTTTTTGCTATTTTAGCTACTCCTACCGGTGCCTTTCCCATCGAGGTCTGGGCATCTAACTTTCCTTCTCCTGTTATTACAAGGTCTGCTTCCCTTATTTCTTCTTCTAAGCTTGTTTCCTTTATTACAAGATCTATCCCTGGGGTCAGCTCTGCGCCTAAAAAGCTCTTAAAAGCAAAGCCAAGGCCTCCTGCTGCTCCTGCTCCCGGATAATCAGGATCTGCTTCTTCAAAGCTTTCTTTTGCGATTTCTGCATACTTTTTTAAATATGTATCCATTTTCTCTATCATTTTTAAATCTGCTCCCTTTTGAGGTGCAAACACCCTGCTGCAGCCTTTTTCTCCGCAAAGCGGGTTATTTACGTCACAGGCTACCTTAAAACTGCATTCTTTTATTTCTTTAAGCACATTTTTATCTGATATTTCTGCAAGCCTTGACAGTCCTTCTGCTCCATAAGATATATTCTTTCCTTCCTTATCTTTTAGATCAAAACCCAGGGCCTGCAGCATTCCTGCTCCGCCGTCATTAGTGCTGCTACCGCCTATGCCTATTATAAAGCTTCTACAGCCTTTTCCTATTGCATCCTTTATTATTTCTCCTACTCCATAGGTAGTGGTCTTCATTGGATTTAGCTTTTCTTTAGGAACAAGAGTTATTCCTGCTGCCGCACTCATTTCTATAACTGCGAGCTTTTTTTCTTCTATTATTCCATATCTGCTTTCTATTTTTTCTCCTAACGGACCTGTAACCTGAAGGCTCACTAAATTTCCGCCCATTCCGGCTACAAGTGCTTCCACTGTTCCTTCTCCGCCATCTGCAAGGGGAGTTACTTTGCACTCTATCCTCTTATCTGCTCTTTTAAAGCCTTCTGCTGCAGCTGTTCCTGCCTCTATTGAGGTCAGGCTTCCTTTAAATGAATCTATGGCTATTACGACCTTCATTTTTTGCTCCTGATATTTTTAATGATTTTTCATTTTAATACAAACAGCTTCTTTTGTAAAGGCTCTAAAGCCTTATTATTTCAAGTTTTTTTTGACATAGTCCCTCTTTTATGGTAGAATTAGCTTTAGTTAATATAGTTTTTAGCTTACTACATTTCGGAGGTTTTTATGGAAGACAAGCGATATGCTGTTCTTATAGATTCTGATAATATTTCAGCTAAATACATTTCTGCTATTCTTGATGAAATGACTAAATATGGTGTTATCACCTATAGACGTATTTACGGTGATTGGACTCAGCCTCAGTCTGGCAAATGGAAGGATGAGCTTCTTTCTAATTCCATCACCCCTATTCAGCAGTTCAGAAATACAACCGGCAAAAATGCCACTGATTCTGCCCTTATTATTGATGCCATGGACATTCTTTATACAGATAATGTCGATGGTTTCTGCATTGTTTCTAGTGATAGTGATTTCACAAGGCTCGCTAGCCGTTTGCGTGAATCAGGAATGCATGTTATTGGTATGGGTGAAAAGAAGACTCCTAAGTCCTTTAGGGCTGCATGTTCCGTTTTCACTAATCTCGAACTCCTTATTGAGCCTTCTGATAATTATAGCAATGTTAATAGCATTTCTCCTAATTCTGTTTTTGAGAATGTCGGAAATGGCTTCATCGATCCTTTTAATTACGAAAATCAGGACAATCGAAGCGGTAATAAGCAGGGCAAAAATAATAAGAAGGCAAAAAGCGCTCCTAATGTCATTCCTCAGAGTGATATCATCAATACCATCATCGAGATCATTACCGAAAATGACAATAAGGGCAAGGAAACCGGTCTTGGTGAGATAGGCAGCCGTCTTCAGAAAAAGTATTCCGATTTCGATACTAGAAATTATGGCTATAGTTCTCTTTCTACCTTTATTGATGAAATCGATACCTTCGATGTAAGCAAAAAGGAAAGCACTGTCATGGTTGCTCTCAGAAATGATGACAGCACCAAGAATGAGATTACCTCTTATGCTGTTAAGTTAGTTACCGAGGCTGGCAAGAACGGCGTTTATTTAGCTCAGCTCGGCAAGAGAATCCATCAGAAATATCCTCAGTTCAATCCTAAGGAATTCGGTTATTCTACCTTCTCTAAGTACATTACCAGCATTAAGTCCTTAAGAGTGGGCGAAGGCGACAATCATACCAACGTTTATCTTAACTAGGATTGGGTCTTATTCAAGATTCCTTATATCTTATGATTTCGTTAGCAAAAACAATTTCTTATAATAATAAAAAGGCCATCCGGATTTTTCCGGATGGCCTTTTTGTGTCTTATTTAATCTGCATTAGGACTATTGATTAGTCAAGTCCCTTCCACTTCCAGTTAGCTACCTCTGGCATATCTACACCATTATCATGGATGTACTGCTTATGCTCAACAAGCTTGTTTCTCATTTCCTGCATAAGGAATGCGCCCTTATTTCCGATGTTAGGAATGTTCTGGAGCATTGCGATTACAAGGTTGAATCTATCAATCTTGTTCTGAACACGCATATCGAATGGTGTTGTGATTGTTCCTTCTTCATGGTAACCATATACGTGAAGGTTATCATTATGACGGTTGTATGTAAGCTCGTGTACAAGCTTTGGATAACCATGGAATGCGAAGATGATTGGCTTATCCTTTGTGAAGATAGAATCATAATCGATGTCTGAGAGTCCGTGTGGATGCTCTTCCTTTGGCTCAAGCTTCATAAGGTCAACTACGTTTACGAAACGAACCTTGATTTCCGGCATGTTCTCATGGATGATATCTGCTGCTGCAAGTGCTTCAAGTGTTGGTGTGTCACCACAGCATGCAAGTACAACGTCTGGCTCTTCGCCTCTGTCTGTTGATGCCCAATCCCAGATGCCGATACCCTGTGTGCAGTGCTTAACAGCCTGCTCCATTGTAAGCCACTGTGGACGTGGATGCTTACTTGATACGATTGCATTAACGTAATTCTTACTGCGCAGGCAATGATCCATTGTTGAAAGTAAGCAGTTTGTATCTGGTGGAAGGTAGAGGCGTACTACATCTGCCTTCTTATTTGCGATATGATCAAGGAAGCCTGGATCCTGATGTGTAAAGCCGTTATGATCCTGCTGCCATACATTTGATGTAAGTACAAGGTTAAGTGATGCGATTGGCTGTCTCCATGATAAGCCATTACATACCTTTAACCACTTTGCATGCTGTGATGCCATTGAGTCGATGATACGGATGAATGCTTCGTAGCTTGCAAAGAAGCCATGACGTCCTGTAAGGATGTAGCCTTCAAGCCAGCCTTCGCACATATGCTCTGAAAGCATTGAATCCATTACTCTTCCATCTGCTGCAAGGAATTCATCTGTACTTTCATCTGTTCCGTTGTTCCAATCACGATTTGTTACATCGAATACCTTGTTAAGACGGTTACTCATTGTCTCATCTGGTCCAAAGATACGGAAGTTCTTTGAATCCGCATTTAATTTAAAGATGTCACGGATAAATCCGCCGAGCTCTATCATATCCTGCTTTTCAACAGAACCCGGAGCTGGTACATCTACTGCATACTGACGGAAATCCGGCATTCTAAGGTCGTGAAGGAGCTTTCCACCATTTGCATGTGGGTTTGATCCGATTCTCTTATCACCTGTTGGTGCTAATGCCTTTAATTCTGGTATAAGTGCGCCCTTCTCATCGAAAAGCTCTTCTGGACGATAGCTCTTTAACCACTTCTCAAGGATTTCAAGATGATGTGGCTTGTCCATCATTACAGGTACCTGATGTGCATGGAATGATCCTTCGATCTTTACTCCATCTACTTCCTTTGGTCCTGTCCATCCCTTTGGTGTACGAAGAACGATCATTGGCCACTCTGGTCTTGTTGTATCACCGTTCTCACGTGCGTTCTTCTGGATTGCCTTGATTTCATCCATAGCCTTATCAAGTGTTTCTGCCATTAAGCGATGCATTGTCATTGGGTCATCACCCTCAACAAAGTAAGGCTTCCATCCATAACCCTTGAATAATGCTACAAGCTCCTCGTGTGATATTCTTGCAAGGAGTGTTGGGTTTGAAATCTTAAATCCGTTAAGATGAAGAATTGGAAGTACTGCTCCATCTGTTACCGGATTAAGGAATTTATTTGAATGCCATGAGGTCGCAAGAGGACCTGTTTCTGCTTCACCATCACCTACTACACAGGTCGCTATAAGATCCGGGTTATCAAATACTGCACCGAATGCATGAGCGATTGAATAACCAAGCTCTCCGCCTTCATGTATTGATCCTGGTGTTTCTGGTGCTACGTGGCTGCTGATTCCTCCCGGGAATGAGAACTGCTTGCAGAGCTTCTTCATTCCTTCGATATCCTCACTTATGTTTGGATATACTTCGCTGTAAGTTCCTTCAAGGTATGTATTTGCTACGAAGAAGTTTCCTCCGTGGCCAGGACCTGATATAAGGATCATATCCTGATCATACTTCTTGATTACACGGTTAAGATGTACATAGATAAAGTTCTGTCCTGGTACTGTTCCCCAGTGTCCTACGATCTTTTTCTTTACATCGTCCATTGTAAGTGGTGAGCGAAGAAGCGGATTATCTAAAAGATAAAGCTGTGCTGCACCAAGGTAATTTGTTGCACGCCAGTAGGCGTCCATTTTCTGAAGGTACTCGTCTGTAAGTGGTCCCTTTTCAACGATTTCTCCCATGGTTGTCTCTCCATTTCATTTTTATTTTAATTTCTTGAGCAGACCTTCATTTTTTTTCGTACCCTCACATGCCCGAATGTGGCTGTTTTTCTACTACTTCAGAACTCCAGTATGCGCAATTTGCCTCATTATATTATATTCAAATTTTTGTTTCAATGTGTTTTTTTATTCAAAATTATATGTAAAATTTCACCTAATAGTACCAATCACAGCCTTTTTTATATCTTTCACTTAACCTTTCACAAAACGACACCCTGATACTTCGTTTCACTCTTTCATTTTTTACTTATCTTTTTCACTTTTTACTAAAATAAATGTATAAGAAAACACATCTTTTTTGTATAACAAATTACATCTTTTTTCTCTCTGCTGTTTTTATTTCGATAGTTTTAGTTTGACATATCCGGGGTTTTGTTTTATAATTCTACATTATAACGTTTCGGGAAATACCGAAGATTGGAGATAATTTTATGTATATTACTTGTTTAGATCTTGAAGGCGTACTCGTTCCAGAAATCTGGATTGCTTTTTCTAAGGCTAGTGGAATCCCAGAGCTTAAGAAGACTACCAGAGACGAGCCTGATTATGATAAGCTTATGAAGTGGCGTCTTGGCATCCTTAAGGAGCATGGTCTTGGTCTTAAGGAAATCCAGGAGACTATTGCTACTATCGATCCTATGCCAGGTGCTAAGGAATTCCTCGATGAGCTCCGTTCTTTTACTCAGGTAATCATCATCAGTGATACCTTCGAGCAGTTCGCTAGCCCTCTTATGAAGAAGCTTGGCTGGCCTACTATTTTCTGTAATTCTCTTGAGGTTGCTGAGAGCGGCGAGATTACAGGCTTTAAGATGAGATGTGAAAAGTCTAAATTCACTACTGTTAAGGCTCTTCAGTCTATCGGTTATGATACAATCGCAAGTGGTGACAGCTACAACGATCTTGGAATGATCAAGGCTAGTAAGGCTGGTTTCCTTTTCAAGAGCCCTGATTCTATCAAGGCTGAGAATCCTGATCTTCCTGCTTTTGATACTTATGATGAGCTCCTTGCAGCTATCAAGAAGGCTATGAACTAATTTTAGGATAAGTTTTCTTCTTGATTTGTAGTTTAATCTGCAATGATATTTTAATTTTAGACAAAAAATAAGGGCTATCGCTCTAGATTTCTCTAGGCGATGGCCCTTTTAATTTCTGATTTTTATGAAAATGACTTTACCATTATTTTGCTAATACTTTTTACTTTACTAATGTCTGTGCTAAAGCAAGATATCTTAAAAGCGCTGTTGTTAAACCAAGTAAAGATCCGAAAAGAACCTGAAGAGGAGTATGTCCAAGAAGCTCCTTCATCTTTCCTTCTACATTGATTTTTTCATCATTCAACATGTCTAAGATCTCATTTATTCTCTTTGCATGCTTTCCTGCTTCTAATCTAACGCTATGCGCGTCGTGCATTACGATAAATGCAAGTGATGCACTTATTGCAAATTCTACACTTCCGACTCCGCATTCCATTGCTACACTTGTTGCAAGCGATGTTACAAATGCACTATGAGCACTTGGCATTCCGCCATCTCCAAATATTCTGCTTGCGTCAAATTTCTTTGTTGTAAGTAAGACAATTATTACCTTTGCAATTCCTGCTAATAGCCACGCTAATGCAGTTGTCGTTAATACATTATTTCCTAATAAATTTTCAAGCCACATCTACGAATCTGCCCCATTTCTTTATCTTGCTATCATGATTATGATTTTTTGTATAATTTCTAATCAACGCTCAATTAGAATTCAGTATATCATTTTTTTACTCTTTCTTCAACCACTAATTCTGTTATAATGGTATTTTTTAAAGATATTTTGCATCCGCATTCAGATATATTTCAGCGCTTTTTTAGCTTATATCATTGCCTATTTAAAGACTATATGGGGGGACACTGGCTTTGCCGCCGGCTACATTATTCTACTATGCCTTCGTAGGTTTTTCCTTCAAGTTCTGCTAATGCGTTCTTTATGGCATTTTCGTCTACTTCCTCACCTGTAAGTCTTATAAGCACACGGTCGTGAGTACGGTCGGCTATTGCTTTTTCTACTCCTTCTACCTTTTCAAGTGCCTTTGCTACATTTGCTTCACAGTGCACACATTTCATTCCGGTTACCTTTAATTCGACTGTCTTCATTTTTAACTCCTTTTCTGGTTTTTCTACTTTTACTTTTTCTTTTACTTTTTATTTTACTTTTTCGGGTTTTAGCTCCCGTTTTTTTACATTTCGTTGCATTTTTCGGTGCAGTGCATTTTACATATATTTTACTTTTGCATCATTTTGCACTATCTAACCCTTGCGTTTTGGGCAGGGCTATTTTATTCGTTTTTTTGAGGTTACTCCTTTGGGTTTCAAATCCATGACGCGCCTTTGCCATACACTTTCTGCTCTTTAGGTGCGTTCTAACAAATTACTCTATTGATACAAAGGTATAATCCTTATCTTCTATGGCATCTCTTATGTCTTCTTCTGCTACTTCCTTTGTAAGCTCGATTACCGCTGTTCCTTTTTCATGTGATACTGTTGCTGTGCTTATTCCATCAAGCTTTTCTAAAGCTTTCTTTACTGTTGCTTCGCAGTGCGGACACATCATTCCCTTGATATTTACTATCTTTGTCATAATTATTTCCTCCGTTTTATTATTTAATTCAGCTTCTGCTGTTTTTTCACTATTTATTCCTATTGGGCAAGCACCTGTTCTTCCATTTACTGCATTTTCAGCTACGATTATCTTTTCTTTTTCTGCGCTTGGTATTGCCTTATGTCGTAACGGCCTGTCGTGCTTTGATGAGTGCAGCTTAAACAAATTGAGTCTTAGGGCATTCATGCAGACTGTAAAGCTTGATATAGACATGGCTGCCGCTCCCCACATCGGGTTCATTTTTATTCCGGTATAAAGCCCTGCCGCCATTGGTATCAGTATGATGTTGTATGCAAAGGCCCAGAACAGATTTTCATATATGTTCCTGAGTGTCGCTCTGCTAAGTCTAACTGCGGCTGAAACATCATTTAGCTTTGAATTCATCAGCACTATGTCTCCTGAATCGATTGCTACATCCGTTCCTGCTCCTATTGCTATTCCTATATCTGAGCTTACCAGTGCCGGTGCATCATTTATTCCATCTCCGACCATTGCTACCTTGCCGCGTTTTTTAAGATCCTTTATTACTGCCTCTTTTCCATCCGGAAGCACGCCTGCTATTACTTTATCTACACCTGATTGATCTGCTATGGCTTTTGCTGTTTTTTCATTATCTCCTGTCAGCATTACTACTTCTATGCCCATATTCTTAAGTTCTTTTATAGCCTCGGCAGAGTCTTTCTTTATTACATCCGCTACTGCTATTATTCCAAGTAGCGTTCCTTTCTTTTCAAAGTATAGCGGTGTCTTTCCCTGCTCTGCAAGCTCTTCTGATTTTTTCTTTATTTCTCCTGATATATTTATATAAGAGCTTATAAATCTTTCTGAGCCTGCATGACATTCTTCTTTTTTAATTTTTCCTTCTATTCCATTTCCTGCAAGAGCCTTGAAGTCTTCTGCTGCTTCTATTTTTCCCTTATAGTCTTTTTCAAATTTTGATACTATCGCCTTTGCAAGCGGATGCTCGCTCTTTATTTCAAGTGAATAAGCGATTTCAGTAAGTTCCTTCTCTTTTACTCCTTCTAGCGGTATTATATCCGTTACTTCCGGCTTTCCTTCTGTTATGGTTCCTGTTTTGTCGAGAGCTATTATTTGAATCTTTCCTGTATTTTCAAGCGATTCACTGGTTTTAAATAAAATTCCGTTTTTGGCTCCTACTCCATTTCCCACCATTATTGCTACCGGTGTTGCAAGTCCAAGTGCACATGGGCAGGATATTACTAATACGCTTATTGCTCTTTCTAGTGCAAAGGCCAGGCTCTCACTATTAAAGCCTCCCTTTATAAGCCAGATAATTGCTACTATTACTGCTATGCTTATTACTGCCGGCACGAATACCCCTGATACCTTGTCTGCTATTCTTGCTATTGGCGCCTTTGTGGCTGCTGCATCACTTACCATCTGTATTATCTGAGAGAAGGTAGTATCCTCTCCTACTCTGGTTGCCTTTGCCTTTATATAGCCTGACTGATTTATCGTTGCTGCACTTACCTGATCCTCTACATTTTTATCAACTGGTATGGATTCTCCTGTTAGTGCTGATTCATCTACTGCAGTACTTCCTTCTATTATAATTCCATCGACAGGGATTGCTTCTCCAGGCTTTACTACGAAGATATCTCCTAGCTCTACCTCATCTATTCCGACTTCTTTTTGCTCCCCTTCTCTTTCCACTACCGCCGTCTTTGGCGCTAGCTTCATAAGATTCTTCAGGGCATCTGTTGTGCGGCCCTTTGATAAGGATTCAAGTGTTTTTCCAACGGTTATAAGGGCTGGTATCATTGCCGCTGATTCAAAGTAGAGCTGATTATGATACAGCTCCATGAGCTCCATGTTTTCTGCTCCCCCTGTGATCATACAGGTCATCTTGTAAAATACATATAATGACCAGCCAAAGGATACACTAGAGCCTAACGCGATAAGTGCATCCATATTTGGTGCTCCTTGAAAGAGTGTCTTAAAGCCAGATATAAAGAAGGCTCTATTTATGAACATTACGATCATTGCTATCAGCATCTGGGTAAGTGCCAGACCCAGGTGATTATGCTTAAAAAAGCCTGGCAACGGCCAACCTAGCATGTTATGTCCCATCGTGATATACATTAGCACTAACAAAAAGCCTACTGACCATGCTAGTCTTTTTGCAAGCTTTGGCGTTTCTTTATCCTTTAAGGCTTCTTCCTGGGCTTTCAGCTTTTCTGAGGCTGATACGCCCTTTATTTTTTCTTCTTTAAACTTCTGCTTTGCTCCATATCCTGCTTTTTCTACTGCCTTTATTATCTCTTCCGGCTTTGCTTCTCCTTCTACCGCCATCGAGTTGGTTAATAGGGATACCGAGACTGATTTTACTCCCTCTACCTTTTTTACAGCCTTTTCAACATGGGCCTGGCAGGCTGCACAGGACATTCCTGTTACTAGGTATTGTTCCATTGCCTTTCTCCTTCCAATACATGGAGTTTTTTCACTTTGGTACTTTCTCCTTCTGATACGTAGAGTTTTTTTACTTTGGTTCTTTCTCCTTCTGATACGTGGAGTTTTTTTACTTTGGTTCTTTCTCCTTCTGATACGTGGAGTTTTTTTACTTTGGTTCTTTCTCCTTCTGATACATGGAGTTTTTTTACTTTGGTTCTTTCTCCTTCTGATACGTGGAACCTTTTCACTTTGGTTCTTTTACCTCATGAGCTTTCCTAAAAGGGCCACTAATTCTTCTATTGCCCCTTCTTTTTCATTCTTTATGTCTTCAACTACACAGCTTTTTAAATGATCTGTCAGAAGTACCTTATTAAAGCTATTAAGTGCGCTTGCTGCGGCGCTTGCCTGAGTTAATATGTCCGGGCAATAGGCATCTTCTTCTACCATTTTTCTCAGTGCCTTTACCTGCCCTTCTATTCTTGCTAATCTATTTAGCATGCATTGCTTTTCCTGAGATGTCCTTTCTTTTTTTCTCTTGCTGCAGCAGCATTTCTCCATTTCATTTTCCTTTGCCATACTTTGCCTCACATTCTTTTACTTTTATACTTTTAGTTACTTTAGAAGACTTATTTAGCCGCTTTCTACATTTTCTTTTTTTATCTTTTCTTTCTCTGTCTTTTCATTTTCTCTATCTATTAATTATCTTTGTCTTTTCATTCTCCTGCCTTCTAATGCTTTAATGTCAGGTATCTTCTTTTACCGGTACTTTAAAATCATTTTCCAGCTGCATTTAATATACCCCATTAGGGTATTAATACCCCCTTAGGGTATTACTCATATCCAGATTGTATACCCCTATAGGGTATTTGTCAAGTTTATTTTTTCTCATTAACGTGTTTCTTTTTTCTTCTTTTTAGACAAAAAAAGGGCCACTCCCTTTCGGAAGTGGCCCTTAGTCATTTCATTTTAGAGTTATTAACCGTTTTTTCGATTATTCCTCTTCTTCACGCTTCTTAGCTGCTATTGTTACACCAAGCATTAATGTCATCATACCAAATGCTACGTAGTATCCGATTGGTGAGGTTCCTGTCTTAGGAAGCTTATCTGATCCGTTAACCATTCCTCCGTCATCATAGAATACAAGTACGGTATTTCCGTCTTCATCTATGTATGCATATCCAAATGGGTTATTTGGATCATCAAATTCTAAGTACCAATCTGGGCTTGTTGTTCCATTATCGGTTCTGACCTTTACTACCTTGGTATGTGTTACTACAGTTCTCTTTTCATCAGCACCTGCTACGGTCTGTCTTGTTGTAACACCTGGTCTATCAACATAGATTGTTGAAACTGTTGTTCTTGCTACTGTCTGTCCATCTGTGTTTCCAGTTGTACGAGCTGTAGTTCCGCCATTTGTTGCTGTGGTTTCTGTTGTACGCTCGGTCTTTCCACCCTTATCTTCAGTAGTAGCCTTTGTTGTTGCTGTGGTTGCTGTTGTTTCACCTTCGTCTGTTGAATTTGTTGTCTTTGTTGTATTATCAGCAGCTGTTGTTGCTGTGGTTGCTGTGGTCTGTGTAGCTTCTGTGGTTTCTTCTGTGGTTTCGGTTGTTCCTACAGTTGTTACATCTTCAGTATTTCCTTCCTGAGTTGTTGTTACAACCTGTTCTGGAGTTCCTGTAGTTCCACCTGGGGTATTTCCACCTGGGGTATTTCCACCTGGGGTTTCTCCACCTGGGGTTGTTCCACCTGGGGTATCTCCACCTGGGGTTGTTCCACCTGGGGTATCTCCTCCTGGGGTTGTTCCACCGGGGGTATCTCCTCCTGGGGTTGTTCCACCTGGGGTTCCTCCTCCTGGGGTTCCTCGGCGGGGTGTGTCTGCAG
>JAEEGI010003005.1_pt1 | contig 40603 bp, 20 predicted proteins | sample 8958751 | NCBI WGS metagenome assembly JAEEGI01 (sample SAMN16246545, study PRJNA631951) | gut metagenome | biome: gut microbiome; feature: rumen; material: KS-attached | host: Bos | place: Iran: Karaj | collected 2018-10 | reverse complement strand
CTGCCATCTTGGATGTGAAGAAGATGACGCTGATGAAGATGAAGAGCGGGCTGTAGAGGTTGACAAAACCGGGGATGAAGTTGAGGTAGTATTTATAAATAATCTCCCCCAGCGGCGCGTTGCCGCTGAGGAAGTCGTCGAGTTTCTCCGATACATCGAAGGTGATGACGATGACAATGATGAGCGCCATCGCCAGCAGGAAGGTCTTCAGGTACTTCAGCAGAATGTACCGGTCAAGCCGTGACAGGAATTTCACTCTTGTCCGATGCCGAATAGTTTCTGGAATTTGGTGAGACATTCAAGAACATTGGTCTTGACGTGGATGAACTCGTCAATGCCGTAGCCTTTGTAGGTTTCGACCATATCCTTGGGGTATCCGGCCAGCACAATGCTCTTCACCTTTCCTTTCAGGCCCTGGCAGGCCTGCTCGGTGATTTCGGCATATTCGTCGTCGCTGGAGCAGAGCACCACGATGTCGGCCTTGGCCTCAAGCGCGGCTTTCACGCCCTCTTCGGCACTCTTGAAACCGGCATTGTCCTGAATCTCGTAGCCGGCCACGCCGAAGAAGTTGGTGGCAAAACCGGAGCGAGCCTTGCGCATGGCGAGGTTGCCGTAGGTGAGCAGGAATACTTTGGGACGGATGCCGCTTTTTTCAGTGGCCAGGCGGAGATGCTCGAAGGCCTCGGCACCACGGTATTGGCGCAGGGGCTTGAATTCGGCTTCACCCTCATGGCAGGCGCACTTGGGGCAGCACTGGGTGTCTTTGGTAATCTTGTCGCCCATCTTTTCGAGCAGGTTGGGGTACTGGTTGGTGCCCAGAATGGTGGTCTTGCGGGTGGCTATGTCCATGTCGCGCTGCTGTGCGGTCTTTTCCACTTCGGCTTGTACAAAGCCTTCGCGGATGGCCTCTGCGAAGCCGCCGTGCTCTTCAACGTCCATGAAGAGCTGCCAGGCGTACTGGGCGATGCTGTCGGTGAGGTTCTCTATGTAGTAGCTGCCGGCTGCGGGGTCGACAATCTTGTCCATGTAGCTCTCTTCCTTGAGCAGCAGCTGCTGGTTGCGGCCGATGCGGTAGCCGAAGCTGTCGGACTCCTTGTAGGCGATGTCGAAGGGGTTGGTGGTGATGCTGTCGGCACCGGCTATGGCGGCAGACATGGTCTCGGTGGTGGTGCGGAGCATGTTCACATAGGGGTCGAAGATAGACTTGTTCCAGAGGGAGCTGGTGGCATTGATGAACACCTTGCAGCTGCAGTCGCACTCGGGTTTGTATTGCTCCACAATCTTGCTCCACAGCATGCGGGCGGCACGAATCTTGGCAATCTCCATGAAGTAGTTGCTGCCTGTGGCGAAGTTGAACACGAGGTTCTTGGCCACCTCGTCCACGGTGAGGCCGCGGTCGGTGAGGTGTGCCACCATGTCGTTGGCGGAGGCGAGGGTGAAGGCAAGTTCCTGCACGATGCTGGAGCCGGCGTTGTGGATATAGCGGCCGTTGACAGCCAGCACGCGGAAGCCGGGAAGGTTCTCTTTGGCAAAGTTGACGAGCTCGACGGCCTCGTTGTATGCCTCTTCCTCACCGTTGCGGTAGCGTCCGTGGAGCAGGGCGCGGCCGTAGATGTCGAAGTTGCAGCTGCCTTCAGTCTTGGCGGGGTCGTAGCCGTTGGCTCTCACAGCCTCGACAAAGAACTTGAGGGTTTCAAGCATGTTCTTGCTGCAGGTGAAATTAATCTTGCAAGCCTCGGGGTGGATGCCTTTCAGCAGGGTTTGCATCTCCTCTGCGCTGCCAACCTTGCAGGCGCACAATCCTATGGAGTTGGCGCCGCGTTCCAGAGCCTCCAGGGCCAGGGCGTTGGCCTCCTCCAGAGTCTCGGCTTTTATGTCTTGGCGGATGTCCCATACATTGTTGTCGGCGTGTTTGCCGCGGGTGTAGGGAGCCTGGGCGGGATTGCTGTCGAGATACTCAAGGTTGTCAAGGTCTTCGGCACGGTAGTAGGGCTTCACCTTGAAACCTTCGATGGTCTTCCATACCAGTTTCTTTTCGTAATCGGCACCTTTGAGGTCCTTATTAATCACTTCTTCCCATTTTTCGGTGGGGACAGGCGGGAATTCGCCGAACAATTTGTTGTCTTCCATTATATTATGCCTTTCTATTATCAACAATTAAGCAAACAAAGTTACAATTATTTTTCGACATAGCAAAAAATAATGTTCATTTTTGCGTAAAGTTAGGTGTGAGGGAGCAGGATTTCGCCTTCAACCCCAATCGGTTCTAAGCCCTAATGACCGATTGGGGTTTGACAAGTATAGTCTGTCGTTGATGATGGTGTCTTGTAACCATCAAGCGTCGTCATTTATTCGCTCGTTGTTCGCTCGTTGTCCACTCTTTTTCCGTTTCAGAAAGGGAAAAATGAGGGAAACATATCGAAAAACGATAGGATAAGGAACGACGCAACATCGAGCCCGGAAGGTACTCAGAGGAACGTTGGGGACAAATATGCGAAACTTTCGGAACGGTGGAGTAAGTTGGCGAAAGGTGGCGTAATCCTCCACAGAATAAAACGTAACTTCCGCGCGAAACGGCAAGGGGTCCACCGAAAATGACGTTGCTCCCATTCGGTCTGTATCGGACGGAGATAAGATGACTGATTTGTGTTAAAAATGATTGGATATACAATAAAAAGGGGGTGTTTGCCGTTATAAAAAAAATGTGTTTCCCATGAAACGGACGTTGCTGTTGGTCGGTTTTTTGCTATGGCTTGGTGTCGGCTCAGTGAGTGGGCAGGCGGTGGGAGGCTATTTGTTTGATACGGGCTATGACTCCACGATGTGGGTTGACATGACCGATGCCCAGTTGTACCCGGACGGTGATCCCCAGATGGTAGAGATGGGGTTTTCTTTCTTTTTCTGTGGGACATATTACAGGCAGTTGTCTTTTGGAAAAAGGGGCAATATTATTTACTTTGACTACCCGGAAGTATTGCCTGTTCAGGTATCTAGAGATGTTGCCCAACCTTTGATGGCTCCCTATTGTGCAGGTGTATATGCCAATGAGGTTTTGTATAAGTTGACAGGTGTTGCCGGCAGGCGTATACTTGTCGTCGAGTTCAGGATAGTTGTGGAAGATGCAGCCATTAGGCCATTGCAAGTGCATATTTCCGAGCGGGACGGCAGCTTCACATATCTGTATGGAGAGAAAGGCTATTCGGCGCAGGAAGACCGTTTCTATGTTGGCTTTAAAGGGGAAGAGGGGACGATAGTCAATGTCAGCCAAAGCAGTGAGGCCGTGCCGAGGGTGACACACTGGGGTGTTTATGATTGGCCGGGGGATTACAGGTACTACCGGTTCACGCCCGATATGGAGTCCGGCAGGTGCGGCTTTCCGCGAGGAGGCGTGACGGTGTTGTCAGTTACCGACGAAGAGGCCACTTTGTGCTGGCATCGTGCATTCAATGAAATAGGATATGAGATTACTTATTGCATAGCCGATAGCTCTTATTCGTGTCCAACGATATTTACTCCCGATACTTGTATAACACTTACTGGCCTGCTCCCGATGACAGCGTATCAAGTACAGGTGCAATCCATTTGTGGTCGTGATAGTTCACGAAATGTCGTTGAAGGGAGATTCCGGACGGCCTGTTATGAAGAGAGAGATAATCTGATTAATTTTGCAGACTTGTATGGCGACCATGTAGAGTGTCGGATAGGTTGGTATCAAGGCCCATCTACTACGACAGGGGTCGTCGATTTCGGGCCGACCAGTCGCTCGTCGCGCCATACGGTTCATACCAATATAAATGAGACAGACCCCCGTACCCAAAACATGCTTCATACTGTGCCTGACGGGCATTGCCAGTCGGTGCGGTTGGGCAACTGGGCAACGGGACGCCAGGAGGAGTCAATAACCTATACCATAAAGGTGGACAGCAATCTGTTTGATTTGTTGATACTTCGGTATGCAATTGTGGAGCAGAATCCGAATCATCCGGAGGAGGAGCAGCCGAAGTTTCTGTTGAGCTTCAGGGATTCTGCAGGACGGTTGATAGACAATTGTTATTATGCCAATTTTGTTGCGGGACTTGGCAGTTCTGTATGGCAACAGGGTGTTTCCAGTGTTGTATGGCGAGACTGGACGGCGGTAGGCATTGACCTCACCCCTCTGCATGGCCGGACTATTAATGTTGTGCTGGATAACTTTGACTGTGATCTCGGTGGACATTATGGTTATGCCTATTTTACCCTGGAGAGCGCTTTTAAGCGTCTGCAGTCGGCCCGTTGCGGATATTCATGGACAAACACTTTTTATGCCCCCAAGGGTTTTTCGTACAGGTGGTATCGCCGTGACAACCCTGGCGTCACCCTTGGCCGAGCCGATTCTTTGACAGTGACTGGACAAGGTGAGTATAAGTGCCATGTCTCTTTCCTTACGGGGGACAGCAGTTGCGGTTTTACGCTTACCTGCCATTCGGGTCCCCGTTTCCCGGTGGCGGCATTCACTGCGGTGCCGATAGACAGCTGTGGCTATACCTATAGGTTTGAAAACAACAGTGTCGTCGCCCACGATGTGGATCACACGCAACTGACAAGCGATCACTGCGAGCAATACCTGTGGCGTTTTGGCGACGGCACGGAGTCCACCGCGGTTAATCCGGTCCACACTTTCGAGTCGGGTGTCTTTGATGTTGAACTGGTGGCCATGCTTTCCAACGGCCATTGCCGTGACTCGGTGAGGCAGACTATTGTGGTCAACCGCTTGCGCGACACGATAGCGGACACTTTCTGTGTGGGTGGGGCTTACTCGTTTTATGGCAATTATTTTAACCAGCCGGGTACGTATACTTTAACTGACGGCTGCAGGCAGCACACTGTGCGGCTGTCACAGAAACAGTACTTCTACGAGGAGCTAGTGGATACAGTCTGTCAAGGCGACATATACAGGCTTGGTGATTACAGTTTTGTTGACGAAGGGGTGTATGATGTCAATTTGGTCTCGGTGGAGGGGTGTGATTCGTCCTACCTTTTTACGCTGGCTACAAGACCGTTGCCTGAGGGCGAATATGATATATCGCATATATGCCGGGGGGAAGTGTATTATTATATGACAGGGCGGTACAGCGCTGCAGACTCTTCGTCGGCAGAATCCGGAAGTGTGTGCTTTGTGGGTGAGGACGGACTGCTGTATTGCTGGAAGGCTTTGTCACCGTCGGCCGCTTTGCCTTGGCTGACAGCAGACGGACAGGTGCAAATTGCCCCCAAGCGGACGAGTACTTATTATGTGACCTATCAGTATATGGATAGTCCATCGTGTCCGGTGGGAGATACTGTTGTGCTGGCTCCGCTGGAGGAAATCGTGGCTGATTTCGAAGTTTCCCCAACGTGGCTGGGGTATGACAAGCTGGATCTTACGGTTCTTGACCGCAGCCGCAATGCTGAAGGCAGGATATGGTTTATTGACAGGGTGGAGCAGGATGATTCGGGGTCGGTGTTGTATTATTCTATTTCGGAGGATGCAGACAGTGTGGTGGTGGGTATTGTGGCTTTTAATAATACCTGTTCCGACACGGCGGAGCGGGTTGTGCCTGTCCTGCACCACATGCTGACATTCCCCAATGTCTTTACTCCGTCGCTAAATGATAATAACCGGTTTGGTCCCATAGGGCATAATGTCACCGATTATGAATTGTGGATTTACGACCGCCGTGGCAGCCTTGTATTCCACTGCACCGATGTGACTGAGATGTGGGACGGCACCTGTAACGGAGCCCCGTGCAGACAGGAGTCCTATACCTACACATGCCGCTATACGACACCTACAAACGACCGCTTATCGATGACGGGTACCGTGACATTGCTGCGATAAGGCTACAGGCAGGGGAGCACTTGGCAGCGGTCGGCACTGAGGTATATGAGGTAGCCTTTGACAGTGGGGTGACCCATGGCGCTGAGGGCATCGCAGTAGTGCAACACTTGGTCTTGGTGTTCAGCCTTGGGCTGTCCCGTCTTGTAGTCGATGACCCACACGCAGTCGGGGGTGTAGACAATCCTGTCGGGACGGATTACCTCGTTGTGCCAGGCTATATTGCATTCGTTTTTGGCCGGGAATTGCGGGTTGAAGAAGCGCGCTACTTCGGGCTGTGCCATCATGTTGTGGAGGGCTTGGCGGAGGTAGGCGGCGGTTTCGTTGTCGGGACGAGTGCGGCGGGTGTAGGTGTCGAGGGCATTGTCGAGGTCGTCGGTGCTGTGGACGAGCGCCAGCACCTCGTGCACTTGGTTGCCGCGCCGGATGGCTGTCTCGTCCAGCTGGCGGAAGATTTGAGCCGACTGCTCTGCAATGGCGATGCGTGAGGCCCATGTGGGGAAAACAATTGAGGAGATGCTCTCGGCCGCAGGACTCTCGGAAGTGGCGGGAGAGGAGGCCGGACTGCAGTCGCCAATGGCTATGACACCGGGACGGATTTCGCGCGTGTCGGAGCGCATCGACAGGTAGTCGTGCAAGAGTGCCGTATAGCAGGTGGTGTTCTCTTTGGGCGGAGTCTGGCAGTAGAGCAGCAGCTTTTCTTTGGGTCGGGTAAGGGCAACATAGAGCACGTTGATGCGGTCCATGTCGTTTTTCTGCTTTTCCTCATTGTATTGCTCGTCGAATAGGGAGGGCTTGCCTTGGATGGGGTGAACCAGTCCGGTGGGCAGCGGGAGTCCTGAGCCTGGGTCAATCTGCACCCATATGTCGTCTTGAGTGTCGCGTTTGTTAAGAATGGGGTAGAGCACAACGGGGGCTTCGAGGCCTTTGGCTTTGTGGATGGTCATGAGCCGGACGGCATCGAGGTCAGAGGCTGTATTGGTGGAGAGCCGGTCTTTCTGCTCATCAAACCATTCGATGAATTCTGCCAGGTCGTGCCGGTGGCTGTTTGTGTATTTTGCCACAATATTGAGGAATGTGGCTATGTAGGATGTCTCGATGTTGTCAAGGTGGAGCATGCGCAGCATCTCTTCGCAGCAGTCGTAGAGGTCGAGAGCGCGGAGCAACGCCGTGTTGAGCTCTATGCCATCGGGTTCCAGCAGTCTGTCGAGGTCGACGGGCTGTCGGTTGTTGAGGAAGGCGGTGTCGATGTGGCAGGAGGAAAGCCCGAGACTGCGCAGGTACAGCACCACGCGGGCGGCGGCAACACGGTCGGTGCTGTCAAGGAGGTACTGCAGCATGTTGCGCATCAGCATCACGGCACGGCTTTGGCTGAGCAGGAACGATTCGCCCGAGACAACGGGGATGTCGTGGGCTGTAAGGTGTGTGGAAATCTCGCCCAGGGTGCGGTTGTCACGGGCAAGAACGGTGATGTCGCGGAAGCGGTAGCCCTGGCCGTCGGTTAGGGAATGTATGTCGGCCAGCATGTCGTCCCACAGGGGTGTGCGGTCGCCGTCCAGGTCATAGAAGCCAGCCTGTATATAGCCCCCTTCCGTTACGGGGGTCTGGACGAGGGCTGGGGCTTCGCCACTGCCGATGTAGATGTCTTGTAAGTCTTTGTTGTCGGCAAAGCGGTTGTGTACTGCCCATGCGAAGAAGTCGTTGTTGAACTCCACGATAGCCCGTGCCGTGCGGAAGTTGTATTCCAGATTGGTGACCGAGCTTGTGCCGGGGTGTTCGAGCAGGCGTCCGTGAACGGGATTGTCCACATGAGGCAGGGCAATGAATTGCCCCACATCGCCCTGGCGGAAACGGTAGATGGCCTGTTTGCCGTCGCCCACCACAAGAGAGGTGTGGCCGGAGGAGACGCCGTTTTCCACCAATGGGACAAGATTCTGCCACTGGAGCCGTGAGGTGTCCTGGAATTCGTCAATGAGATAGTTGTGATAGCGGTTGCCTATGCGCTCGTAGATGAAGGGTGCGGGCTCGTCCTGCACCACTTCGGAGATACGGCGGTTGAACTCGGAGATGTGCACGATTTCATTGTCGCGGGAGTATTGTCCCACCAGCTGGCCGAGCTTGTTGAGCAGGGCTAAGGAGTAGAGGTTCTTGAGCAACAGCTGGCGGGTGTTGTAGAGGGTCTCCTCTGCGGTGCGCAGTTCGACTATTTCATTATAAATAGAAATAAGAAGAGGCTTGACCTGTGTCAGTGCGTCGACAACAGAGCGTGAGACTTTGGCACTGCCTAACTTGTCGCCTTCGAGATAGGCCAGCACATAGCTGTTGGGGTCGCCGATGATGCCGTTGGCCAGTTTCCGGAAATAGACACCGGCCCCCGAGGCACCATGGTAGAAGTCGTTGTCGGAAAGCCCTTGTGCAGTGAATGTGTCCACAGCCTTTTGGCCGAGTGTCTTGAGCCGTTGTTCGTAGGAACGGTTTTCCGCCACCATGCTGCGGTGTATCTGGCGAAACTCGGCGCTGTCGGTGTCGCGGAGCAGTCGCAGGTACTGCGGGGTGTGTTCCTTGAAAAGCTCCTGGGCCAAGGAGGCCAGTTCGCGCTCTATCATATAGCTCTTGCCGTCGGACATGCGGCTCTCGGCAAAGTCGCAGAGCATCTCGGTCAGTTCTTGCTGCCCGTCGGTGCCGGCAAGAGCCATGAGGTCGTCCACGGCACTCTGTATGAGGTCGTCGTTGTCAATCTGCACATCGAAGTTCAAGGGTAGGTTGAGGTCGTGGGCAAAGGTGCGGACTATGCGGTGCATAAAACTGTCGATGGTGCAAACGGCAAGGTCGGAGTAGTTGTGCAGGATGGCTTGGCGGACTATCGAGGCGTGATGTCGCAAAGTGCTGTTGCTGAGTTTCAGCTGTTCTGCAATGTCTTTCCCCATGGGTGAGGCTGTGCCGGTGTCGGCCATGCGGTCAAGTTCGTGCAGTATGCGCTCCTTCATCTCGTTGGCGGCCTTGTTAGTAAAGGTGATGGCGAGAATGCGTTTGAAGCGTACGGGGAGCTCGTTCTCGCCGGCCAAAAAGGCCAGGAGGAGGTATTGGCGCACGAGGGTGTAGGTCTTGCCCGAACCCGCTGAGGCGCGGCAGATGATGAATCGGCTACTGTCCATAACAATTTGCAAAGATACGACTTTTTTTTCATATATTATAGGGGTTGTTTTTAATCCGGCAGGCGGAATGTTAAAAAAGACTTTTTTTTGATTTTTTTTACAGCATAATGTTGATAATTCAAGAAAATTTGCTAATTTAGCGGTTGAAAAAGAGTGCATGTAGAATGCTTAAAAAGTAAAATAATAAATTAAAATTCAATAATATGGAAGCAAAGAAAACTCCTAAGGCAGACCTCGAAAAACGCAGAGGACTGTATTTGGAAATCGGACTGGTGGTCATTTTGGCTGCCGCATTGGTGGCTTTCAACATCAAGTCGTACGACAAGGAGGAAAAGGTGGTGAACACCCGTACCGCCGAGTCGGAGATTGATGTGGAAATCCTCAATACCCAGGAAGAGGAAACCCCTCCGCCACCTCCTGAAGAACCCGAGGTTGTCGCCACCGACCTTAATGTGGTTGAAAACGACGCCCAGGACATTGAAGAGGTGGGTATCATCAACGCTGGCGACGACGCCAACAAGGGCGCTGAGCGTATCACCAACGTTGTGGTAGAAGAAGAGGTGCAGGAAGAAGAGGACGAAGTCTTCATCGTTGTTGAGGAAGACCCAGAGTTCCCCGGTGGTCTGCAGGCCCTCTCCCAGTTCATTGCCGACAATATCAAGTATCCGCAGCTGGCCAAGGAGAACAATATCACGGGTCGTGTGTTCGTCTCCTTCGTGGTCGAGAAAGACGGTCGCGTTGGTCAGGTGAAGATTCTGCGTGACATCGGCGGTGGCTGCGGCAACGAGGCTGTGCGTGTGGTGAAGCTGATGCCCAAGTGGAAACCCGGCAAACAGCGTGGTAAACCTGTACGTACACAGTTCAACCTCCCCGTCAACTTCGACTTGCAGTAATGTTAAGTGCTGCGGCGCAAAGCCACGGCAGGAAGTATAAAAAAGGGTTGCCCAATGCAAAGGCAGCCCTTTTCTTCTTGGATGGACATGGAGCCGCTGTCATATCTATATCTTAATTGTCTCTATGCTTGCTATTAACAACTTATCGGTTCAATTCACTGGAACCAATCTCTTCGAGAATGTAACATTCAATATCGGCGACCACGACCGCATAGGACTGGTGGGGAAGAACGGCGCCGGGAAGTCCACGCTGATGAAGATACTCTGCGGCTGGCAGCAACCCGAGACAGGCACGCTGGTCATTGCCTCGGATCAGACGGTGGGCTATCTGCCACAGGAAATGGTTCCGGACACCACGCGAACAGTCATCGAAGAGGCGCTGACAGCCTTCAGCCATATAGATGCATTGATTGCCGAACAGCAGCGCCTTACCGAGGAGATTGCCACCCGCCCCGACTACGAATCACCGGCCTACACCAAGCTCCTCAACCGTCACAACGATGTGACGGAGCAGATTAGCATGCATGGCGGCTCCAGCCGCAGGGAACAGACCGAGAAGGTTCTGCTTGGGCTGGGATTTAAGCATGACGACTTCAATCGGCCGGTGGCTGAATTCAGTGGCGGCTGGCAAATGCGTGTGGAACTGGCCAAGTTGCTGCTGCAAGGCCCCGACTTCCTGCTTCTTGACGAGCCTACCAACCACTTGGACATCGTTTCAATCCAGTGGCTGGAGAATTTCTTGAAGAACTATCCCGGAGCAGTGGTGCTGGTGTCGCACGACCGCACATTTTTGGATAATATCACCACGCGAACCATAGAGATTACCGCTGGGCGCATTTACGATTACAAGTGCTCCTACTCCGACTATGTCATCCAGATGCAGGAGCGCCGTGCCTCGCAGATGGCGCAGCTCACCGCCCAGCAGCGGCAGGTGGCGCAGATTGAGGCTTTCATTGAGCGGTTCCGCTACAAGGCCACCAAGTCCAAGCAGGTGCAGTCGCGCATCAAAATGCTGGACAAGATGGAGATGGTGAAGGTGGATGAGGTGAGCACCGAGAGCATCCACTTCCGCTTTCCCCCGGCACCGCACAGCGGCAAGATAGTTGTGGAAGCGGAGCATGTAGGCAAGGCCTACGGCGATTTGCAGGTGTTCGACCGTGTTGACTTTCTCCTTACCTCGGGCAAGAAAGTGGCTTTCGTGGGTCGCAACGGGGAGGGAAAGTCCACTATGGCCAAGATAATCGTGGGCGAGATAAAGGACTATACCGGCTCTTTCCGTTTGGGAGCACAGGTGCAGGTGGGCTATTATGCCCAGAACCAGGCTGCCATGCTCGACGGTGAGAAGACGGTGTTCCAGACCATCGACGATATTGCTACGGGCGACATACGGCCGAAGATCCGCAATATATTGGGCAGTTTTCTTTTCGACAGCGAAGACTGCGAGAAAAAGGTCAAGGTGCTCTCCGGTGGCGAGAAGGCGCGGCTGGCACTGGCCAAACTCCTGCTCACCCCCTCGAACCTGCTTGTCCTCGACGAGCCTACCAACCATTTGGACATGGACTCCAAAGACATCCTCAAGAATGCCCTGCTCCAATACACAGGCACGCTGATTCTCGTGTCCCATGACCGTGACTTCTTGCAGGGATTGACAGAGACACTATACGAATTCCGCGACGGAGAGTTGCATGAGTTCCGCGGTGACATCTTCGAGTTTTTGGATGCCAAAGAGTCCGAGCAGGCGGCACGTGCAGCAAAAGCCAATATATCTAGCCAGGCGGTTCAAACTAAAACCAGTGCAGGGAAGGAGGCTTATGAGCAAAACCGCAATCGCGAGCGCGAGTTGCGCAAGCTGCGCAGTGCAGTGGAGAAGATAGAAAAAGAAATAGAGACCCTCGAGGCACAGATTGCCGAGAAAGAGTCTCTATTGGCTTCGGGCAATGCCCAGGATGCAAATTTCTTTGCCGAATACCAGTCGTTGAAAGACCGGCTCGATGCCCAGATGGAGGCCTGGGAGACGGCCACCATTGCTGTGGAGGAGTATAAGGGGTAATGCTACATGGTGAAAAAAAGTAAACCTTAAAGACCGAATTGGAATATTTAGTGTTGACCATCCGACAGTAATATCCACTTGTACACAGGCATGACTTCAATATTGATGCCATGGGTTTGGATGGTGTTTTCTTGGTCGCGGGTCACAATGACGGCCTTTTTCAATGGGCGGATGCCATGTAGGGCGACTAGTGCTTTGATTTCTCTCTCGATGGTGAGGCTGTCGTTGATGTTTATCGATGCCTGGACTGCCATATCTGCCTCTGGAATATAGAAGTCCACTTCCACATTGTGGTTGTAGTAGAACACGCGAGGCTCGTCGGTATTGCTGTATCTTCGTAGCAGGTGAATGGCGCATAAGTTTTCCAATAGTTTCTCTTCACCATTGAACAGAAAATTGTTTAACAGACCATTGTCAGAGAAATAACGTTTTTTGATGGTCTCCTGCTCTGTGAATGGAGAGACAAAATTGGTCAGGGCAAAGGTCATGTAGCTATCTTCGAAGTATTGTAAATAGTCTTTTACCGAAGTCAGGCTAACCTTTTCTCCCGTTGACCTCACGATATTTTGCAGTCGAGTTAGCGATACAGGTTGTGTGACACATTCAGCCAGTTTCTTTGCCAAAAGACGGATACTGCGGACGTTTCGGATGTTGTTGCGAGCCACAATGTCCCCCATTAGGATTTTCTGGTACAGACTATTTACCCATTCGCGTTTGTCAATAAGATTAAAGGTCTCAGCAAAACCACCGTCTGCCAAATAGGAGTCCATTTGTCGTGCAATGTTGCGTAAAATATTTGGGTCGAACATCCAGTTGTTGTGGAGTTCAGTTTGGTGGTACAGGAGGTATTCGGAAAAAGAAAACGGCCAGACTTCACGGATAATAAAACGCCCGCCGAGGGTTGTGGCCACCTCGCTGCTCAGCATTTTGGCATTGCTCCCAGTAACCATCACTCGGTATTGTTGGTCGGCCAGTCTGCGTACAAATTGCTCCCACCCATCTATTACTTGTACCTCGTCAAGATAGATAAATGGCTTTTTGTCGCCAAACATTTCTGCATAGCAGTCAAGAATCACTCCAAGCTCGGAGGCCTGCATGTAGCGGATACGCTCGTCCTCGAAGTTAATGTAGAGAAAATCCTCTACCTTCATTGACTTATTGTTGATGCGCTGTTGCATGTCTTGTACCATCAGGCATGATTTTCCTGCTCTTCGAATACCTACAAGTACATAGTTCATCTTATCCTCAAAAGGAATAGGGCGGATTACCAGTACTCTTTCCCGTACCTCCTGCTGACGTTCAAGGATGATTCTTTTTACAATCTGCTTATCCATGCTGATAATTATTTTAACCTATACGTTAGAATATTTTTCAATTCCCATAACGTATAGGTTAAAATATTATTGTATTGCACTGGGGATTTATTCCGTTTGTGATGCAGCGGCACGGCCGGCGGCGTAGCCGGTGCTGAAGGCTATCTGCAGGTTGTAGCCGCCTGTGTCGGCGTCCAAGTCTAGTACTTCGCCGGCAAAATAGAGGCCGGGTACCAGTTTCGACTCCATGGTCTTGGGGTTTATCTCCTTGATGTTCACACCCCCTTGCGTCACCACAGCGGTGTCGTATTCTCCTGTTCCGCAGAGAGTGAACTCCACGTTCTTGAGGAATTGCAGCAGTCTTCGGCGCTCGTTGCCGTTAATTTGATGCAGTCTCTTGTAGTATTCGATATGCAGCCGGTCAAGAGCCAATTGTACCAGTTCGGCGGGCAGCCACATGCGCAGGGCATCGTGGAACAGGCGTGTGCCGTTGTCGTTGAGGTCGGCAATCAGCCGTCGGTCGAGGGTGTCGGCATCCAAGGCGGGTTTCAGGTCGATATGAGCGGTGAGGGTCTCACCATTGTTCAGCATCCGGCTCACCTGTCTGCTGGCTGAGAGCACTATCGGACCGTCGATGCCGTCTTCGGCAAAAGTCATCTCGCCGAAGCTTTCAAACAGGCGTTTATTGTCGCCGGGTTTGGAGATGGTGAGGCCTACGTTCTTCAGCACGAAGCCCACCAGCTCCTGCGGTATCTTCTCCTGGCAGGTGAGCGACACCAGCGACGGCACCTGTGGCACCACGCTGTGTCCTGCTTCTTCGGCCAGTCGGTAGCCGATGCCAGTGGAACCCGTCGTGGGGTAGGAGAGGCCTCCTGTGGCTATGATGACGGCATCGCCGCGCACGGTAGTGCCGTCCTGCAGTCGCACGCCGTGGCGGTCTTCAGTGAGGCTCTTTACTGCGCAGTTCTTGCGTATTTCCACATTCGGACGAGTCTCCAGGTCGTTGATGAGGGCCAGGAATATATCAAGGGATTTACCGCTTTTGGGATAGACCCTGTGCCCGCGCTCCTCTATTAGCGGCACATTCCGTCGCTCGAAGAAGTCCATCAGCTGCGTGTTGAACATCTGGGAGAAACTGTTCCGCATCCACCGCCCGTCGGGGCCGATGTGGGTGATGAAATCCTTTATCGGTGCAGTGTTGGTAAGGTTACATCTCCCTTTGCCGGTGATGCGGAGCTTGCGTCCCGCCTGGTCCATCTTCTCCAGCAGGACAACCTCTGCCCCCTGCTCGGCGGCGGCGACGGCAGCCATCATGCCTGCGGCGCCGGCGCCCACAACAACCACCCGGTTCATGACTTCGACAGGGTGATGATGTCGGCGGGATGCACACACAGCACAGGTATCTGGGAGTTGTGCACAATCTGCTGCGCATTGGTGCCGAGGAAGAGCTGCGAGATGATTCGGTCTTGCTCGGTGTTGATGACAACCAAGTCGGCTTTGATGTTTTCGCAATAGGTCAGCACCGTATCGCTATAGTTGGAGTACTTCTGCACGGTGGTCACATGTTTGATGCCCTCGTGATTCAGATACTCTTCGGTCTGGGCGATATAGGCATTCAGTTGTGCAGCCTCTTCGGGGAACTCCTGCAGTCCGAGGATGTGAATCTCGGAGCCGAACATCTTGGCCATCGTGGCTGCGGGCGGCACCTTCTGGCGTGAATTGACATTGATGCGGATAGGCACCACAATACGCTCCAAGTCTTTGTGGAAGTTGAAGCCTTCGCGGATGGTCAATACCGGCACGGGAGCCTCCTGCACAATGCGCACAGCGGTACTGCCCATCCAGTATTTCTCGAAACCGGAAGCGCCGTTGGTGCCGATGACAATCATGGGAGAGTTCTCGTGACGTGCCACGCGGGCGATGACTGCCGCCACACGACCTGAGCAGATGTCCCAGCGAATCTTGCCGTACTTCATCAGCGGCTGGTTCTTCTCGCACAGCTGTGTCAGTTTGTCCTCCGCCAACAGGCTCATCACCGTCTGCTGCTCTTCGTCTATCAACAGTTTCTCCCGTTTTGCCCACACGATTTTTATATCGCAGTGCAGTTTATTGGCAATGTCAATGGCCAATTCAAGGGCGATAAGCGACCCCTTTGAAAAGTCTGTTCCGACAATAATTGAATTCATCTTATGATAGTTTTTGCTTTTGGTTTATAACGAGTCTTTGCCCTTTTTATTTTGGCAAAGGGAATAAAAAAATGCTATGTGCCGTTTTTTTTGTAATTTTGCATCTTCAAAGGCACACTGCAATGAATACCAATTTAGATGCTACCGGCCACAGCCAGACCGTGCAGGAACGCGAGGTCGAGCGCGCTTTGCGCCCCAAGGGCTTCAACAGCTTTGCGGGGCAGAAGCAGGTGCTCGACAACCTTCGCATCTTCGTGGGTGCGGCCAAGCAGCGTGGCGAACCCCTCGACCACGTGCTCTTCTTCGGTCCTCCCGGCCTGGGCAAGACCACTCTCTCCTATATCATCGCCAACGAGCTGGGGGTGAACATCAAGATGACCTCCGGCCCGGTGCTGGACAAGCCTGGCGACTTGGCCGGCATGCTCACTTCGCTCGAAGCCAACGATGTCCTTTTCATAGACGAGATACACCGCCTGTCGCCCGTAGTGGAGGAGTACCTCTACTCTGCCATGGAGGACTACAAGATAGACATACTTATCGAGTCTGGCCCTGCTGCCCGCAGCGTGCAGCTCAACCTCAAGCCCTTCACGCTTATCGGAGCCACAACCCGTTCCGGCATGCTGACGGCACCGCTGCGTGCCCGCTTCGGCATCAACTGCCGGCTGCAATACTATGACGCCGAGACACTGGCCACCATCGTCAACCGCTCCGCCGGTCTGCTGCAGGTGAAGATAACCTCCGAATCCGCTTTCGAGATAGCCCGCCGCAGCCGCGGCACTCCCCGCATAGCCAACTTGCTTCTGCGCCGCGTCCGCGACTTTGCGCAGGTCAAAGGCGACGGCACCATCACGCTGGATATCGCACGCTATGCTCTCCGCGCCCTCAATGTGGACAGCAACGGTCTTGACGAGATGGATCTGCGCATCCTCGGCACCATCATCGACAAGTTCCGTGGGGGACCGGTGGGCATCAACAACATTGCTACAGCCGTGGGCGAAGACGCAGGCACCGTCGAGGAGGTATATGAGCCATACCTCATACAGGAAGGCTACCTGCAGCGCACTCCCCGAGGCCGCGAAGCCACCCCGTTGGCCTACCAGCACCTCGGCAAGCTGAAAACCGACGGACAACAACAATTGCTCGATTTATAGGGCCTAAAGGTCTTATAAGCCCTATAGGTTCTATAGCCTCTATCAATTCTAAAGAAAACAGCATAAAAATATGAGAACACTGATTAAAAATATCAAGGAGTTGGTGCAGGTGGAACGCCAGCCCAGGCTCCGCGTCTGTGGCAAGGATATGGCACAGATGGAAACCATCAAGAATGCCTACCTCATTATCGAAGACGACAAGTTTGCCGCCTTCGGTCCCATGTCGGATCTTAAAGAACAAAATGCCGACACAGTCATCGACGCCACCGGGCACATGGTGCTGCCCTCCTTCTGCGACTCTCACACGCACATCGTCTATGCCAACTCGCGCGAGCATGAGTTTGTCGACAAAATCCGTGGCCTCAGCTATGAGGAGATTGCCAAGAGGGGAGGTGGTATCCTTAACTCGGCCAAGGCGACGGCAGCGGCCTCGGAGGAAGAACTGTATGATATGGCCTTGCAGCGTCTCGAGGGTGTGATGCGTATGGGCACGGGCGCTATCGAGATTAAGAGCGGCTATGGCCTGTCAACTGAGAGCGAACTGAAACTTCTGCGCGTAATCCGCCGTCTCAAAGAGAAATCGCCCATGACCATCAAGTCGAACTTCCTCGGTGCCCACGGCATTCCGATGGAATATCGCGGCCATCAGGAAGATTATGTCAATGTGGTCATCAACGAGATGATACCCAAAGTGGCGGACGAGGGTCTGGCCGACTTCATCGATGTCTTCTGCGATCAGGGTTTCTTTACCGTCGAGGACACTGCCCGCATTCTGGAGGCCGGCATCAAATACGGGATGCGGCCGAAGATTCACGCCAACGAGATGGCTGTCTCCGGCGGTGTGCAGGTCGGTGTGAAATATGGAGCCATCTCTGTCGACCATCTGGAGCAGATGGGCGACGCCGAGATAGAGTGTCTGAAAGGCTCGGATACCATGCCCACCGTGTTGCCGGGCTGTGCCTTCTTCCTCAACCTGCCCCTCTCGCCGGCACGCAAGATGATTGACTCGGGTCTGCCTGTATCCATGGCTTCCGACTACAACCCCGGCACCTCGCCTTCGGGCAATATGCAGCTCATCCTCTCGATGGCCTGCATACGTTACCGCCTGACCCCCGAAGAGGCCCTGAACGCCACCACCTTGAACACCGCCTACGCCATGGGGGTGAGCGACATGCTCGGCTCTGTCGCCGTTGGCAAGAAGGCCAACTTCTACATTACCAAGCCTATCCCCACCTACGAGTACCTGCCATACGCCTACGGCGAGAACAAGGTGGCTCGCACTTTCCTTAATGGTAAAGAGGTATGATTAGGGTAGAAAAACTTAACAAGTCGTTCGGCTCGCTGCAGGTTCTCCGCGACATCGACCTTTCCATCGACAGGGGCGAAGTGGTGAGCATTGTTGGTGCTTCAGGAGCGGGCAAGACAACACTGCTGCAGCTGCTCGGCACGCTGCTGCGCCCCGACTCGGGCCACATCTTCTACGACGATGTCGATGTGAGCACTCTCGACGAGAAAGCCCTCTCGCGTTTTCGTAACCGCAATGTGGGCTTCGTGTTCCAGTTCCACAACCTGTTGCCTGAGTTCACAGCCTTGGAGAATGTCTGCATGCCCGCACTCATTGCCGGGCGCACCATGGAAGAGGCCTCTGCCGAAGCCATGAAGCTACTCGATTTCCTCAACGTCACCGCACGTGCCACCCATAAGCCCGCCCAGCTCTCGGGCGGCGAGCAGCAACGTTTTGCCGTGGCACGGGCACTCATCAACCACCCTGCTGTGGTGTTGGCCGACGAACCCTCGGGCAACCTCGACACCCGTCATGCTGCCGAGCTCCACGACCTCTTCTTCCAGCTGCGCGAACAGTACCGGCAGACCTTCGTCATCGTTACCCACAACACAACCCTTGCCCAGAAATCCGACCGCCAGATAACCCTGCGCGACGGCCAAGTGGAAAAACAATAGTCCATTATTCCTATCATTTCTATCAAATCTAACACATGATACAGAAACATAACAACCCTGCCTCATCATCCGACAATCAACCCTCAACCGCCATCTATGGTCTGCGTCCTGTGATGGAAGCCATTGACGGTGGCACCCGTGTCGACCGTATTCTTTTGCAGAACGGACTGACGGGCAACCTTGTGGCCGACCTTAAAGCACGTATACGCGACAAAGGGATCCCCTACCAGTTTGTACCCGTTGAGAAACTCAACCGCCTTGCCCGTGGCAATCACCAGGGTGTGGTGGCACTCATCTCACCCATCGAGTTCCATAGTGCGCTTTCCCTCATCCCCGCCATGATGGAGGGCGATAAGGCACCTTTGGTGCTGATGCTGGACCGTATCACCGACGTGAGGAACTTTGGAGCCATTGTGCGCACCGTCGAATGTGCAGGGGCCGATGCTGTTATCATCCCCGACCATGGCAGTGCCCAGATAAGCAACGATGCTGTTAAAACCTCGTCGGGTGCTCTCCTCCGTGTGCCTGTGTGCAGGGAAAGCAACCTCAAAACCGTTGTCAATCTGGCCAGGCAGTGTGGCATGCAAATCGTAGCAGCAACCGAGAAGGGCGCCTCCGATTATCTTGATGTCGATTTCCGCAAACCCACTCTGCTCATAATGGGTGCTGAGGAGACGGGTATTAGTCCCGAGCTGCTCAAGCTCTCCGACCTCCGTGCCAAGCTGCCCATCATGGGGCAGGTGCAGTCGCTCAATGTCTCAGTGGCGGCGGCGGTGTTTATGTACGAGGCGCTGCGTCAGCGCCGGTAGCGTCCAGCAGCGGCAGCTTTGATGCTGCGATGCCAAATGACGGCATTCCACGTGGGGATAGCCGCCATTTGGCTTATTAATATTTTCCGCGTTATACGCGTAATACCCACAAGATTATTCAGTTATCTCGTCTCCTCATCTCATCATCATTCTCTTTCCTCGTCAATAGGCTAAGCCTTGATACCAATGACCAGTGTGGGTTTATTGAGGGAGTACGTATGGGATTAGATTCTTTCCGAAAACGGTCAATATGTGTTAAAAAAATATAAAAGTGCATACCAAGGGGGTATCCAAATCGGGGGCAAAGACTCTATTATGTAAAGCCTCCTCGTGGTTGGGTGCAAAAGGGTGTTGGTTGGATGAGTCGCAAGGGGCGGAAGGAACCCAAAAAAAGAGGGTGAGAATAGGGGTGCCGTTTAGGTTATTAATGAAGCAAAAAATAAAAAAATGTTGATGAATCGTATTTTATTCGTATATTTGTAGGCTCAAAAACTCCACAATCCAGCCTTGGATTGCGGTATTTTTGGTGTGTAATTAATTGGTTATGAAATAATAATAAAGTAATAATATGAAGAAGAGATTTTTCCTCATCGGCTTGATTTTTGCGTTGGCGACGGTCGTTTCCCACGCACAAATCTATCAAGTGTACAATCAAGACTTCGAAGTGGGGTCCCCAGTGAACTATACCGTTTCGGATCCGACAATGGTTACATTTTCGACTAGTATCGTCTCTGGAGGTCAAAGGTCAATCAAACTCACACAGTCATCGAATGACACTGTGTATATCACATTGGATACTGTTGATTTCTCTACTATCAATAATCTGGAGTACTACACGCTGGAATTCATGCACATTGCCTATGTGTGGCCTACCTCGGTGCCCAGTCAAAATCGTAGCCAGGTGTGTATGATTGAGGCCAAGCGCCCCAACCAGACCGTATGGACGCAATTGAATGAGACTCACTACGACTTGTCCGACCAGGGAACTCCTGAATTCGGTGGTCTGGCTGCTTTCCATTACAGATCGTATCAAGACTGGGAGACCAATCCCCTTTCAAATGATAGGTGGAAGAAGGAGCGTTTCAACCTTGAACCATTTTTCAATGGTGTCAATGATGTTGACAAGAAATTGCAGGTGCGATTTGTCGTGTGGCAAAGGAATACAGTTTACCCTCATGACGGATGGTATATTGATGATATTCAATTCCGTTGCTCGCGTCAGCCGATTGTCACACCGAACATCTCAATGATTTCTTTCCCTGATAATATCGCCTATCCCAGCAGTCGCGGAGCCAAGCTGAAATTGAAGGCATCTACCTCTGTTCCGCAGGGTATCAACAGAGACTCGGTCTATGTTGAATATACGGTTGGCAACAGGGACACCCTTTACAGAACCTATCTCACACCTCTTGGACACGACAATCTGTATGAAGGAAGAATACCTTTCTATGGGTTCGACACACTGATGACTTACCATGTCGTGGCAAAGGATTCCACCTTGAACACGAATACTGTTTATTTCCCGAAGAATTCGCAGCAGATGATGAAATATAGGTGTGTGCGAGGACGAACGTTCAGCAGTGCACCAGTAGGCAACACGACGAACAACATCTATTTCCCGTTCCCATCGTTTGCAAAGTCAAAGAGTGAGTTTATATACGACAGCCTTTCGATGGCAGAAAGGGGGTATGGACCGGGGTATATCAAACAGATGAGGTTTGTCATTGCAAACAACACGTCGAACATTACTCGACAAAGGGTGCAAATCAAGATGGCAAACAAAAGTTATGCCACCAACATTGTTGAACCGGGTTCGGGTACCAACACATCGCGAGCTTATACAACCACTGCAATGCAGATTGTGTATGATTCGACACTGGTTATGGAGCAGTGTGCCCCCAACTCGTACAAGATGATTACCCTACAGGACACTTTCTTCTATTCGGGTTCAGATCTTGTAGTGCAGATCTTGTATTATAATCCCCACGATTTGTCCATTCCAACAAGCATAAGGCATGTCCCTGCTTCTACAGGCAAGATGTCAATTTGGACGAATGGTTTTGCCGAGCAACAGGTGAATAATCCCTTCGATCCGTCAGACAACAACTATGAAACAGGTGATGTCAGTAATACCCGCCCCTGGGTTCAGTTTTACGAAACGAAACATCTGCCGTTGATTTATGACTGCGGCATTTCGGCGTTGGCATACCCGAGCTACGATGTACCGTGTAATATGGGTACCGATTCGGTGGTGGTGTGGCTGAAGAACTATGGCGTGAGTGTGATGAACGGCGTGAGGATATGGTACAAGGTGGATAATATGCCTCCTTCATATTTTGATTGGACAGGATCCCTGAGCGCAGGCGACAGTGTCCGTGTGAAATTGAGCAGTAACCAGGCATTCACGGTGGGCTACCATACCATGCGTGCATGGGTGGACGATTCAATCACGGTGAGCAATGTCCTTTACCGCGACCATGAGCCTTATAACGACACTTCCTTTGCTCCGTTTGCCGCCTGCGATGGCCCCTATAGTGGTGTTCGTACCGTGGGCAATGGCGCCAACGACCATTTCACTTCGCTTGACAACTGCCTATATGTGTTAAGCCGTTGTGGTATCAATGGCCCCTTGACCATCAAACTGCCTGCCGGCAATTACGGTGTAACCAAGTTCCCCTATATCCCCGGTGCATCTGCCACCCAGCGGGTGACCTTCGAGCCGGCTACAGCATCGGCGGTGGTGACATTCCGCCGTCCTCACGGTGGCCCCGATGCAATCACATGGGTTCCCTCCCTGGTCGACCTTGAAGATGCCAATAGCATTCATTTCCGCAATATCCGTTTCGTTCAGGGCAGAAGCTCCGACAACTGCTGCACAGTGTTGGCCAAGTTGGGCGAAGGAAGCACCCACTGCCTGTTCGAGAACTGCCAGTTTGTGGACAGCAACACCGTGAATGCTTCGGGTGAAGCATTGATTTATGCCGATGGCTCGGATTCGGTGACGATAACCAACTGCCAGTTCTATGGTGGCCAGGTAGGCGTGAATATGCGAGGCAACGCCCCGGACGACAGAGCAAGCCACAACTTGATTCATTTCAATGAATTTCGCAATCAGGTAAACACTGCAATCAGTGTGGTGAACCAGGATGGCGTGGAAGTGGACAGCAACATGGTGTTCGATGTCCGTACCAACGCCAGCTACACTGTCTTGGGCCAGCATATTTATGACGGCAGCCGCATCACCCGCAACAAGGTGTACTCCACCAAGGGCTCCAGCTGTATCGGTGTGTCGGATATGCATGGTACTGCCAACAACTATTCCATTGTGGCTAACAACATGATGGTCTCGACGTTCGACAATACAACCAACATGCTCACCACTCCGTTGAATATCATTAAGGGTTCGTACCTGAAGGTGGTGTTCAATTCTGTCCGCATGAGTGCTCCCGATTTCGTCAATGTGGCAGCCGCTACACTTGGTGGCGATATCATCAGCAATATCTATTTCCAGAATAATGTCATCACCAGTTTCGACACGACCAACTATGCGTTCAACTATATGCCTGGTAGCAATGGCTCGACAATGCATGTCGACCATAACTGCTATTACTCCAGAAGCGGCGTGCTGAACAAGCTGTCAGGTACAAACTATTTCAACCTGAATGGTTGGCGTGCCGCCGTCCCCATCGACCAGGGTTCTGTGGTGGGTGATCCTATCTTCACCAATGGTTCGCTTGTCGACCTTCGTTCTTTCAGCGACCTGCTGCGTAACGTCGGTGTGGTTGTCCCCGAGGTGACAATAGATATGTTCGGAAGCACACGCGATGCCACAGCCCCAAGTATGGGTGCCTATGAGGTGTCGGTGCTTGCGGTGGACTTCACGCCTGTCGAGTTTGTCACTCCTATGACTGATTATTGCGGTGCCCCTGCCGCTATTCCTGTCGAGGTGGCTATCCGCAACACGGGTAACGGAACCTACACTTACAGCGCTTCCACACCAATTACGGTGTATTATAGTATCGACAACGGCCCGGTGCAGAACTTCACTGTCACCCGTAGCTGCGGTCCCATGGATACCATCCATTTCCTCTCCACTCGTACCATGGCGTTGCCTTCGGGCCCCAACAATACCGACCTGACCTACAACATCAGATGGTGGGTGAAGTGCAGCCTCGATCCTGACGACATGAACGACACTGGCTACTACATGGTCAACTCCCGTTATGCAGCCCCCGCCCCCACGGTGATAAACCAGACTATTCCTTATAGCACTCAGGCTACAATTACCCCCACAGCAGGTATCAATTCATGGCCTATCAGCTATTATACCTCGGGCAACGGACGTCAGCAGCGTTCAGGCATTTCTTGGTATCATTCGATGGAAGACTCGGCTCGCTTCCACTATGGACCTTCGTTTACTACAGGAATCCTCTATCACGATACCACCTTCTACATCTCCCAGAAGCGTGACCTTCCCCTGGTGAAGATTACCGAGGTGCAGGTGAGCCGTGCTGCCAATGCAGTCGGTGTCACCAATCCCATGCCCTCGTACATGAACGCCCAGACCCAGTTCGCTGTTGAATTGACCAACTGCGGCGACTATCCCGCTAATATCGAGGGCGACTCCATTGTCGTCATCATGACCAACTCGGCGGCTAAGATTTGGGTGCTCCCCAATGTGGAAATCCAGCCCGGTGCCACGTTGGTGTTGCAGTTCAAAAACAATAACAACCCGTCCGATTCCTCACGCACCATCTTCGCTCCCAGTACGGCTGTTCCTTCAGTTGCATACAATGGCAACTTCGCTGTGATATACCGCGACGGTCATGGTATTGCCGATGCAGTACCCTTCAATCAGATCATTACTGCCACGTCGCAGCAGGTGATAACATGGGGCAACCAGCAGGTGCCGGCTGCCGTATGGCAGGGCTCGGCCATCAACCTGGCACAGGGCGCCAGCCAGGCCACGCCTCCTGTCAACACACCCACTGCCGGTGCTCGCCGTATCGCATGGCCTACCAATGCCCACACAGCGTCGCCCACTGCCACTGCTACCCTTTGGCAGGTGGCCACCGATGCCAACCCCATGCATCTCGGTGAGGTCGAAAACAACCTTATCCTCTATTTCGACAACGGTTGCGAAGGTCAGCGTTCCGAGGTCAGTATCCATGTCTCCAACACTCCTCCGGTTGACCTGATGGTCGACAACCTTGAACTTGCCGAGGGATGTGCCCTTACCACCTCTGAACCTGTCACGGTCACTATCCACAACTATGGACAGCAGGCAGCCTCCTCGTTTGTGGTTAACTATAGCCTCGACGGTGGCACCACGGTCTTTTCCGACACGATTGCCAACGGTCTAGTCGCCGGTGGCAATATGGCCCACACCTTCTCCCACACCGTCAACATGCATCTCCCCACCGACTCCACATTCCATGTCATGTCGTGGCTCACTGCATACGCTACCGATACTTATCAGGAGAATGACACTGTCCGTGGCGACTTCACCACATACTACACTCCCGATATGCCTTATGTAACGACGCCCTCCACGGTGTCGTATGACAATATCGACACCCTTGTCGCTATTCCGGCAGGCAATCGCACAGCCATGATTTGGTACAATGCCCGTCACCGGATTGTCGATACCAACAGTGGCACCTATATTACTCCGCGAATCTATCACCCCGATACATTCTTCGTGGCTCCCGTCGCTCTTGTCGACCAGCCGAACACTCATGTGGGTAACCTGACCAATGTGATGAGCAATAACTTCCCGTCGCCCTACAACCCCAAGCAGCGCTATGTGAAGGAGCAATATCTCTTCACCGCCGAGCAGATACAGGCTGCCGGACATGGTGCAGGCGACATCAGCTCGCTCTCCTTCTACCTCGAGGCACTGGGCAACAACGTCAGCACATTTACCTATAGCTATTACAACATCAAGATAGGGACCACCACACTGAGTGTCTTCCCCAACGGCAATTTCGTCACTGGCCTTACCCCAGTCTATTCCGCCACTGATCTGACGCTGAACGCAAGCAACCTCGGTTGGGTGCATCATACCCTCGATTCGGTCTATCACTGGGACGGTACCTCCAATCTCGTCATTGAGATAACCCGTGCGTTGAACCAGCCTGGTATCAGCGCCGGTGCCAACACCCGCTATACTCCCCAGCCCAACACCGTTATATCGAAACAGAACAATACCACCGACCAATCCGAGCAAACCTCTGGTTCGAAGGGTAACAACCGTCCCGACATCACATTCGGCTTCCTGGAACCCGATGGATGCTTAGGCCCTGAGGCTTTGATCCAGATTGCAGTGACCAATGTTCCCGATACTGATGCCGCTATTGTGTGGCCTGCTTCGCTCGACACCATGATGCTGTCTTCTTGCGATTCTGTCGGTCTGACTGTGGCTATCGATAACCATGGTAACTCCAATATCAATAATTATACCCTCCGCTATCGTATCGATAACGGAACATGGGGAGAGACCACTGGCAATGCGAACAACCTTCCGCTGGGCTACCAGCGCGAAGTATCGCTGCTGAGAGCACATTTCACTCCTGGCCGTCACACCATCACCGCGGTCATCCATATTCAGGGCGATACCATTACATCCAACGACACTATCGTCCGTACGGTCAATGTGCGCTTCTGTGGTGGCAACTACATTGTCGGCAACTGCTCGGGTAGTGATTATCTCACCCTCACTGCTGCTGTCGACACCCTCAACCATGCTGGTATCGATGGCCCGGTTGTCTTCGAGTTGTGCAACCAGACTTTCGAGGAGCAGATTGACATCGGACCTATCGTAGGCGTTAGCGAGACCAACACCATCACATTCCGCACTATTGCCAACTCTCCTGCCCAGGCCATGGTTTACCATACTCCTACCAACAGCAGCAACTACGTGCTCCAAGTCCACAATGCCAGTTACGTCACCTTTAAGGACATCTATTTCTACGCCAACTACAACACAGGAAGCAACAACAATATCTTTGCCAATGTCATTAAGGTTGATGGCTCCTACAATATCCACTTCACGGGTTGTACCATCCGCAGCAAGAAGACTATTGCAAGCTCCACCAATGCCAACCTTGTCCTGCTTGGCGACGAGAACTATTATATCACCATCGACTCCTGTACCCTCGACAGTGGCTACTATGCTATCCGTTCGTTGGACAACAACCACAGCGAGTGGTTTAATATCAACGAGAACGTTATCACCAACTTCTGGTTCCAGGCCATCTATCTCCGCAATACCGACACCGTCACCATCTACCACGACAGTATCCGTTCGGCTGCCAGTTTGGCCTCTAAACCCCTCTCCGGTATCTATGTCGCCAACGGCAAGCGTGTCAGCATCCAGCGTAACTCCATCTACCTCCTCGACGATCGTAACGGTGGTAAACGCGGTATTGCCGTCAACAACTGTAGAGGTTCCAACATCGACCGTGTGACCATCTACAACAATATGATTTCGCTCTCCGGTACCGGTGCGGCCACCATCACCTCTTCCGGCATCTCCGTCGACTCGCTTTCCAAATACGTCAATGTCTACTTCAACACTGCCTCCCTCTACGCCGGCCCCAATCAGGCCAACACCAAGGTGTTCTCCTGTCAGAACTCCTCCAATGTGCATGTGCTGAACAACATCTTCAACAACCGCAGTAAGGGATATGCCTACTATGTGGCTATCGACACCTGCGTGATCAACTCCAACTTCAATGTCTACTACACCAATGCCGAACCCAACCCCAACACCGGCGTCCGTTTCTTCGCCTACTGGGGCGGCAATATCTGTGCAAACATCGACAGCCTCCGTCTGGTCAACCAACGCGAGACCAACTCGAAGGAAGAGTTCCCCTATTTCTACAGCGACAACTGCCTTGCTCTTACCCTCTCGCAGTTTGCCGGCGATGCGCAGTACAATCCCGATGTCACCACCGACGTCTTTGGTATGATCCGTCCGCAGATTCCTGCGCCCACCATTGGTGCTTACGAATTCCACCGTCTGTCACACAACATTTCCGTTGCCGACATCATCGAGCCTATAATGCCCGAGATTACCACCGGTGCCAACCCCACTGTTTATAACATCGAAACCGACTCTATCCCTGTCCGTGTCAAGTTCTGGAACAATGGTGAGGCTCCCGAGACGAACATCTCATGGTATGCCTATCTTGCCGACGTCTATCCGCAGCCGCGTTCCGAGACCCGCAACATTTTCCGTCTCCCCTTGCGCACGCTTCTCGAGGATAGCACCAAGGTGCCTTCGCCGCTTGGTATCATCGACACGCAAAAGATAGTTGTCGTCATTCAGATGGGAAGCGGTGTTACCGATGCCTTCCCCGAGGACAATGTCGACACAGCACTTGTATTCATCTATCCGGCATACGATCTCCAGCTCGTCTCTGTCGCTCTCGACAGTACGGTTGACCCCTTGCATTGCCGCATGTATCAGGTGCCGCTCAAGTACACCATCCGCAATGTGGGTAAGAAAGACTTCCCCGGCGATTTCACCTTTAGTCTCGGCTACGATTACTATGCACAGCAGTCCGGCTCACAGCCGCTGCCCAGCTTCCCGAATATCCCCGGCGCCAGCAATGCCGACGTCCGCACCTTCGGTAGCGACCTGCCGGTAGGCAACACACGCGACATTGTCAACTCGCCAGCCTACCAGCCCAACCTCTTCCCCACGGGCTATATTGGTGACCTCACCATCAAACTCCGTGGCTTTGTCCATCACGAAAACGACCTTAAGCCCCTTACCGACACCACCAACTACATCAACATCACCTCCAACCACACGCCCGAGATGCCCATCCCGCACGACACCATGGTCGACTATGGCACCTACGCCAACTTCTGGGCGACACAGAATGCCAGCCGTCCCATCCGTTGGCATCGCGACACTGTCAGCGGCGAATTCTTCTACAACGGTACGGGTAACTACAATCGTTCCACCCACTGGAACACCACACCTCAGTACTTCCACGACTCGCTCTACTACCTCAGCTGTCTCAGCACCCGCAACTGTACCAGTTACTATTCGCAGATTAATGTCGGCATCAATCCTCCCCTCAACTACGATGTCTCCATCTCCGAGGTGCGTTCGCCTCGCGGCTCGGGCCGTGTCTATCTCGAAAAGGACACCGTCACCCTCCGTGTAGTCAACTATGGTAGTCAGCCTATTTCCAACATACCCATCGCGTTCAAGTTTATGAATGCCAACGGCCGTGTCACTTACCTCGAGGTCCACGACACCGTCCGTGCCACTATCCCTGGCCGTGTGGGCGACAACGTCAGTTACTTCGACTTCTCATTCGACACTGCCTTGCTCCAGATTAATCAACCGCTCTCCAACACCACCTTCACGCTCAACGCATGGGTGTATCATCCCGACGACCAGCAGCGCGGCAACGACACCTTGCGCTACGTCCACACCTTCCGCTCGCTTGCCGAGTCCATCTACGACTCAATCCACAACTACTACCCCACGGCGGTCGAAGGCTTCGATATCACTCGAGTCTCCTATAACGAACTTGATGTGAATATGCCCGACATGATAGGCTACGACAATCTCTGGCTTGGCAATTACAATGCCAGCAATGCCGAGATACCTACTCTCTTCGTGCGTCGCGGCACCACCGACACCCTTACCATCGAAGTGGCTAACAACCTCGACGAAATGGATTCCAGCACTTCTGCCAGCCTCTGTGTGGCCATCGACTACAACCGCGATGGTTTCTACAACTTCGACAGCATCGAGAACCTCACAACCACACCCTTCTCCAAAGGTGCCAAGGTGCGCAGTCGTCGCGAGTTCAAACTCCCGCTCGTCATCCCCGAGAGCGCCCATTACGGCTACATGCGCATGCTTGTATGGGTGCATGGCGACTCCACAGCCTACATTAGTGGTCTCCACAATGCCTCTTCCCACGGCAATGGACAGATGCAGCAGTACCTGCTCTTCGTTCAAGAGGATGTTGAGCTTGACTCCGTCGATGCCGCTCTCACCCGCGTCGTCACGCCGCGCAACCATATCGTTACCGAGTCCGACCATTATGTCAGCGTCATGCTTGCCAACAAAGGCCGTACGCCGATTACCTCTGCCTACATCACCTACACCTTCAGCGACCAAATCCATCCCGATCAGTCCGGTACCTTTGGTTGGACTGGCAACCTCGAACCCGGCATGAGCCAGGTGATACGTCTCGATTCTGTTTACTTCCACGAAGGCACAACCGATTTGACCTGTACTGTCACCGTTGATGGCGACACCTTCCACACCGACAATAACAGTCTCCAGTACCGCTACCACCGCTACTATGTAGTAAGGTGTCACTGGGTTGACAGTTTCGATCAGGAAATCAACAAATGGTATGCACCTGCCGGATACAATGACTATACTCGCAACTACTTCGAGCGTGGCATACCCTCCAAGTCGAATATCATCTCGGCATACTCTCTGCCCAATGCTTATGTCACCAGCTGCACCGAGACTGTCGTCACGGGCAAGCGTGGCAACCGCAGTGTCATCTACTCGCCCATCATCGACCTCCGTCTCATCCGAGCCGATACCATTGAGTTCCGCCTCAGCAAGAACATGGCACAAGGCAGCCACATGGTTCTCCAGTACTGGAGCTGGGAGAATAAATGGGTAACCCTCGACGCACAGGGTGTGCGTTGGAGTGCTCCTCGCGAGGAGAATCCCAGCTGGTACGACGAAGAGGAGGGCTGGACTGGCGACAGCCGTGGTGAATATGTCTACTACAACCTCCCCACCAAACCCATAGGTACAGAATTCAACCAAGATTTCCAGTTGCGCTTCGTATACACCACACCCACAACCACCTCGCCCTCTTCCAGCTTTGGCGATGGTGTGGCTATCGACAACTTCAAGCTTGGCCGTGCAAAGCGCGACATTGACGTGGGCGTCACTGCCATCACTCACCCCGTTTCGCCCCAGTTCGGCCAGACCATCTATCCGCGTGTCATCATCCACAACTATGGTCTCGACTCCATCCAAAACTTCAAGGTCAGCTACATTCCCTATGGCTCATTCCTCTCTCGCGAAGCAACCTGCACACAAGGTATCACTCCCGGTGGCGACATCGAGTTCGAGTTCCCCGACCCGTTCACCATCACCAACAACTACCCCGACACCTTCGACCTCGTTGCCTTTACCGATGTGCAGCTTGACGTCTACAAGGACAACGACACCACCATCCGTACATTTGCACTTTCTCCTTTGGCCAACGACCTCTATCTCTACCAGCTCCTCTCGCCGCTCAGCAATGCCGTGGCAGGCGACAGCATCGACATCACCGTCCGTCTCCGTAACTTCGGCCAGAACGAAATTGAGTCGTGCGATGTATTCTATGTATTCAACGATAACGACACGGTTCAGGAGCATATCAACTTCTCCGACTATTTAGGCCACAATCTGCCCTCTACCGAATTCTTCAACTACACCTTCCGCCATCGCGAGCGTGCCACCATGGGCAATATGCTCCTTAAGGTATGGTGCAAATTCCCGCTCGATGTCTATCCCTACAACGACAGCGTCTCCCTGCAATTTGTCGGTATGGCCAACATCATCGATGTCCGTGCCACTGCAGGCATTATCGACGAACGTCGTTCCAATTATGCAAAGAAAGTCTTCATGGCCATCGTTCTTGATAACGTGGGTGCACGTACAGTGAACGATTTCGAGGTGGGTTGCTACTGGGATCGTGACACTTCTAAAAGAACCACAGCCATCTTCCATCGCGATGGAGGCTTGGAGGCAGGTGGTCATGCTGTATTCTACATCGCTGAGGATAGTGCTCGTTCCGCCCCCCGCACCTACCTTACCGTTTGGGCCTCTTGCCCGGGCGACACCAATCACTTTAACGATACATCCGATGTCGTTCTCCCGCTCTCATTCGACCTCGAATTGTTGAAGCTACAGGTGGAGGAGAACCGTACCGACTCGTGCCGTGTGCGTGCTGTCATCATCAATAACGGCACCTATCCATATATGAATACATTGACCTTTAGGGGCAGAATCAACGAAACGTCCTTCAACTACTCGATTCCTTTGCAGGATACGTTATATGTCCAACCCGGTCAGAAGAGGCACATTATGATTCTCGACAGACGAGGCAATGAATTCAAGATACCCAAGTCTCCGTTCCGCGATTACGTAGGTATGGGCATTATACAGCCGCCTAACGCCGACGATAACCCCGCCAACGACCAGACTACTATCATCGAAGTTCTCAACTACTTCGAAGGTGTGCCAGTGGCCGAAGACATGGGATTCGTACTCGAACAGAACTACCCCAACCCGTTCGATGGCTCCACTCGTATCGAGTTTGCCCTGCCCAGCAGCGGACGCGCCCGGTTCTTCATCACCGACCTCCTTGGTCGACTTGTCTACGAGCGTTACTCCCTCTTCAACCAGGGCCGCAACACGATCACTATCGACAAGGGTCAGTTCCCCTCCGGTGTCTACTTCTACGGCATCGACTACAATGGCGAACGCCGTATGCGCAAGATGACCGTCAAGTAGTGTTACAACGCTTCATATCCAACGTCACTCAGCAGCACCTCTTCCCCACCGGGCAGCAGGTGCTGCTGGCCGTTAGCGGGGGTGTCGACTCGGTGGTGCTGGCCCATCTTATGCATTCCGCAGGCTATCCCTTCGCCGTTGCCCACTGCAATTTCAATCTGCGCCCCGGCGACTGCGACCGCGACGAGGCCTTTGTCCGGCGGCTTGCCCGTCGCTACCGTGTCCCGTTCCATCTGGCAAGGTTCGACACGCTAGCCCATGCCCGCAGCCACGGGCAAAGCATCGAGGAGGCTGCGCGGCAGCTTCGCTACGACTGGTTCGACACACTCTGCCATGAACATGGCTACCCCGCAGTGCTCACCGCACACCACCGCGACGATGCCGCCGAAACCTTTTTCATCAACCTTTTGCGCGGCACAGGTCTCTCTGGTCTCCATGGCATCCTGTCTGTTCAGGGGCATGTGGTACGGCCGTTGCTCCCCTTTGGCCGCGACGACATCGAAGCCTATGCCCGCAGCCACCGCCTCCGCCATGTCGAGGATGTCACCAATGCATCACTCCTCTATCGCCGCAACCAGATCCGCCACCAGGTGCTTCCCCTCCTCCGCCAGCTACAGCCCTCTGCCGACACGGCACTAGCCACTACCATCGCCCACCTTCAGGCGGTCGAGCAACTCTATTCCTCCCTCCTCGAACCCCTCCGTCGCCAGCTAGTCACTGCGTGTCCCGACGGCACCTACCGTGTCAGCCTCCTTCCTTTCGGCGCACCCGGGTTCCTTCCCCTCGCCGACAACGCTACCCTTCGCCGCCAGCTCCTTTTCGAACTGTTGCGTCCATTCGGCTTCAATGCCGCCTCGGTCGACGCTGTCCTCGCCAGCACCCAGCCCGGCCGTCGCTTTCTCTCGGCCACCCATCAAGCTGTTCTCGACCGTGGGCAGCTGCTTGTCTCCCCAATCAACAGTGTCGATGCCGAAACTTTGCCCGCCATCGAGTTGCGACTTTACGATGCTGCAACCTGTCCTGTCGACTATCGTCACCTGCCGCCCAACCAAGCTCTTTTCGACGCCGACACGCTCCGTCAGCCCCTCAGTTTGCGTCATTGGAGGGCAGGCGACCGCTTCCAGCCCCTTGGCATGGGCAAAGGCTCACAACTTGTCAGCGACTTCTTCACCGACCACAAGTACAGCCTGCCCGAAAAACAGCGCCAGCTCCTCCTGGTCGATGCCGACGACCGGATTCTTTGGATTGTGGGACGACGCACGGCACATCCCTTCCGGGTCACATCTTCTTCCAATATATTGCTTTTGGTAACTATCTGTTAACAGGCGCTGTTCCTGCTTCTTCGGTGCAGATAGCGTGATTTTTTTCTTTTTGTTAATGGGTCTTTCGGGTGTTTTTTATCACACTAACTCCCTTCGATATCCGCTCGTTCTCCTATCGTTCTCCTATCGTTACTCGATTTGTAATTGGATAAGTATCCTGTAAGATTCCTGTAAGGATGCTGTTTTGAACGAACCTAGGGGTGTGTCGGCATATCCTTGACACTGCCTTTTGTCAGTTCCCCTTGTCTTAAATAAATTTAAGAACTTTAACAACCTATGCGTTAAATAATGTTAAATTTCTAAGTATGCTTGTTGCTGACTATGCTGATTGATAAAAAATGTGTACTTTTGTAATTCGGAAATAGTGATTGAATTATGTGTAAAATATTGACAGAGAGTTTTTAATGTGTATGATGGCGTAGTGAAAATGTGTTTATTTCTGTGATTTTATGCGTATTTTGTTATTATTTCTGTAATTGAGCATTCAAAAAAACAATAATAATAAAAATATAAAATGAATCAGCAAAAGAAAAGTTACAAAGAGCCAACTGTTAAGATGGTTGCTTTTATGATTGAACGCGGTTTTGAAGGAAGCCCCTACCGCATTGTTCAGCCCGACACCGACACCGACGGCATGAACGAGCAAATGAACTATGATGAGAACAACTCGACCCTGGGTTGGGATTGGCACATTAATTAATAGAAAGGACATAGTAATATGAAGAAAATATCTGTATTTTTCCTGACGATAGCCGCCGCTGGCACCATGTTTTTTGCCGGCTGCAAGAAAGATGTGAATACCATTACCCTTGGTGTCGAGGTGGAGCCCGCCGCCGCCTCTGGTAAACTTTATATCGATGCCAACCACAATCCCGTCTTCTTCACTTCTGGCGAGATGGTGAATGTCAATGGTACCGAGTATCCTGTCACCCTTGATGGCACTACCTATAAGGTTGATGTTACTGACGAGGGTGAGGGTGCTATCTATCGTGCTGCTTATCCCACTTCTCTGTTCAACACCATTTCTGAGACTGGCTTCACTGGTAATACCAACCAGCCTATCCATCTGTCGCGTTGGCAGAAGTATGTGAAGGTCGATGGTAAACAGAATGTCCAGCTCCCTGCCGGTGCCATCATCAATGGCGATGGTAGCAAGAAACTGAAATTCTACAATTTCGGCTCTCTGCTTGAGATTCAGTGGAAGAACACTTCCAATGTTTCCTACGACATCGTAGGTATTGAGGTTACCGTTCCCGGTGTGGGTCTGTATGGCGATGGCGTTGCCAACCTCAGTGGCAATACCTCCAATATTGTGATGAACGATGTCCACAAGAACCGTGTCAACCTCGACATCACTGAAGAAGACCGCGAGACGGTCGCCGCCGGTGGCACCAGCGACAAGTACTATATCTTCCTGCCCCCGTTCGAGAACAAAAAGGTTACTGTCCGTATCCAGACCATCCGTACCGCCATGTCTACGCTGGAAGACCAGAAACTTAGGACTGTCACCGTCAACACTTCCAATGCAGTTACCTTGCCCCGCAACTACATTGTCCCCATGCACGTCGAGTCGACTCCTACTGAGGACAACGGCCTGACTGGTTACTTCTCCGTCCGTGGCGACGCTCAAGGCAACGACTCCTACAAGGTGGTATTCTCCCGCGGCAATCTGCAGCATGTCGAAACAGCTCTTCCTAACACAGGCACTTGGAAATTTGCCGACCGTCAGTATGATTTCTTTGCATGTAATAATTTAGCAGGTGCAGGTCATGATATTTCAACTACTACGGATCTTTTCTCTTGGAGTTTTGATTACAGTGGAGATAATACACGTGACGATAAGTTTGGAATGTTTACGTATGACTTTTGGAATGATTATAATGATTGGACAGCAGGCGGTACTTTTCAGGACTGGGGCTATTATAAAACAATCTCCGGTGATGCACCTCAAACTTGGTTCACAATGACATCTGACGAGTGGTATTATTTGCTTCACACTCGTGTGCATTTGACTGGTGACAATTTGCGCGGAAAAGCAAAGATTACAGGCATTGCAGATCATCCTGGTAGGACGTCTATGTCTGGTAATACACATCCGACAGAGGTTTATGGATTCATTCTTCTCCCGGACGATTGGACACCTGGTGATGTTCCTTCAGGCATAAGTTTTACACCTGCATCAATATCTAATCCTGTTGAGAATGAATATACTGTTTCCGAGTGGGCACGTCTCGAGGCTGCTGGTGCTATGTTTCTGCCTGCAGCTGGGTATGCACAACCTTATGGTGATCCACAGTCCGCAGATGGTGACGAAGTAGTGTTCTATAATGCCACAAATCAAAACGGTAATTACTGGACAAGTACAAAGCAAGAAACACAAGGACCTTGGGCTAGTGGATATGCAGAATCTCATTATCTTGCATTCCAATACAACGCATATTATTGGCACTTGCAAACATCATCGGGAGAGATGAATAACCATACTGTATCGAATTATGACATGAAATGGTATTATATGCGTTCCGTCCGTTTGGTGAAACCTGCTCCTGGTTATGTTGACCCCGATGGCCGTTCCACCGTTAATCAGTAAAACTGTTTGGTTTTTCATAATGCATTGATAGCAGCGGGCGGGCCTTGTGCCTGCCCGCTCTTTTTAGGGAGGTGAGTGCTGGAAATGTTGCTATTTGAAAAAAAAAGCTTATCTTTGCATTTTCAAATCGAAGGATTGTAGAGCATATTAATTAATACTTTTTGCAATATGAAGAAGATTTTTATCAGTTTAGCAGCTTTTGTCGCTGTGTCGCTGGCTTTGGTATCGTGCCATAACAACAGCGTGTTTAATGTGACCGTGGAAGAGGTGGCCGGCAACGGCGCCGCCGCCATCGCTTGGCCGAAAGATGCCGTGATAACCACATGGGACGACACCAAGACCCCTGCCGAGATTTCCTTTGCAAGCATTATGGCTGACAGCAGTTATGCCGTTATGCAGCTGCCCGAAGGGATGAAGACCCAGGGTGTGCGCCATTTTGTTTATCCCGCTTCGGTGTATGCCGGCGAGGGCATGGTGATGGTGCCTGCCGTGCAGAGCGGGGTGGATTTCCCCAATGGTATGCCTTTCTATGCCGAGACCAGCGAGGGTAACACCGATTTGGCATTTAAGGCCCTCTGCGGTGTGGTTCGCCTGCATCTCACCACCCCCGAACATCTGGCTTCGGTGCGGGTGAGCTCGGAGGATACGAACGGCTTTATGACCGGACGCTACGGTGTGGACAATCATCCTTTCCCCGTCCTTGCATCTACTCAGGGCGCCGCCAAGTATGTCAGCTGCGAGCAGCTGCAGAATGTCGATTTCAGCGCAGGCGCTGATTTGAATCTGTATGTGGCCCCCGGTTGCTTCAATTCGTTCGCTGTGACCATGGTGACCGAGGACGGTCGTGTGTGCGTCAAAAACCTGAAAGAAGGCAAATATGTTGTGGTGGAACGCAACAGCGTTTGCACGATTAATTTGGGCGGCGAAGAAGGCGAATTGGTCTTTGAGTAAAAAAAAGTTTGCCATGTCGGAAAATATTCGTATCTTTGCAAACTGAAAAAAAGATTGATAGTGTTTTCATGTTTCTCGAACTTGTTTTGTGATAAGTTTTTAGAATGTGAAGGATGTCCAATGGTGTAATGGCAGCACTCCAGATTTTGGTTCTGTCAGTCCAGGTTCGAGTCCTGGTTGGACAACAAAACGTCTCCCATGCAGCAGTGAGGAGACGTTTTTTTTAGGTGTTTGTGATTAAGTGTGGCATCCGTGCAGGCGATAGTTGAGGCGGTTTTGGGAATGGCGTGGCTGTTATTGTTGGGATGTGAGATTTTTTTCGTATCTTTGTAATCAGCCCCATGAAGGGCTAGGTAATGTAAACTGTTTATAAATAATATATTGAATCATGGCCGAACTGACCGAACAAGAACAAATACGCAGAAATTCGCTGAATGAATTAAAGAAACTGGGTATTAACCCCTATCCCGCCGCCCTGTATGAGGTGAACGCTAAATCGAGCGAGATTCTGGAGAAGTATCCTCAGGATAACACGCTGTTTCAGGACATCAGTATAGCTGGTCGCATCATGAGCCGCCGTATCATGGGTGCGGCATCGTTTGTGGAGCTTCAAGACCCGCACGGACGTATCCAGCTGTATGTGAAACGCGACGAGATTTGCCCGGGCGAGGACAAGACGATGTACAACACGGTGTTCAAGCGTCTGCTGGATATCGGCGACATTATTGGTGTGAAGGGTTATGTGTTCGTCACACAGATGGGTGAGATTTCCATCCATGTGAAGAGCCTGACGGTGCTTAGCAAGAGCCTCCGTCCGTTGCCCATTGTGAAGGAGAAGGATGGCGTGGTGTACGATGCCTTCAGCGACCCCGAGCAGCGCTACCGCATGCGTTATGTGGATTTGATTGTGAATCCGCACGTGAGGGAGACTTTTGTGAAGAGGGCAAAGATTGTGAACACGATGCGCGAGTACTTCAACGAGCAGGGCTATCTGGAGGTGGATACACCGGTGTTACAGGTCATCCCCGGCGGCGCCGCTGCACGTCCCTTTATCACGCACCACAATGCTTTGGACATCGACTTGTATCTGCGCATAGCCAATGAATTGTATCTGAAACGGCTTATCGTCGGCGGGTATGAAGGTGTGTATGAGTTCAGCCGCAATTTCCGCAACGAGGGTATGGACCGGACCCACAACCCCGAGTTCACTTGTATGGAGATTTATGTGGCCTATAAGGACTACAACTGGATGATGAAGTTTGTGGAGACCATGCTGGAGCGTATCGCCTTGACGCTGCACGGCACCACGAAGGTGCAGGTGTGGGGCAATGAGATTGATTTCAAGCCTCCTTACCGCCGTGCCCCGATGTGCGAGCTGATTAAGGAGCATACGGGCTACGATGTGGCCGATATGGACGAGCAGCAGTTGCGCGATACCTGCAAGGCACTGGGCGTAGAGACCGACGAGACGATGGGCAAGGGAAAGCTGATTGACGCCATCTTCGGTGAGAAGTGCGAGCATACACTGATTCAGCCCACCTTTGTCACCGACTACCCCATTGAGATGTCGCCGCTGTGCAAACGCCACCGCGACAATCCTAACCTCACCGAGCGCTTTGAGCTGTTTGTCAACGGCAAGGAGCTGGCAAACGCTTATAGCGAGTTGAACGACCCGATCGACCAGCTGGGACGTTTCCAGGAACAGTTGCGCCTGAGCGAGAAGGGTGACGATGAGGCTATGTTTATCGACCTGGACTTTGTGAGAGCATTGGAGTTTGGCATGCCTCCCACCTCGGGCATGGGTATCGGCATCGACCGTCTGGTGATGATGATGACTGGCGAGCAGAGCATACAGGATGTGTTGCTCTTCCCGCAGATGAAGCCGGAGAAGAAGGCCGTTGTCACCACCGACGAGGAGTTTGTGGAGCATGGCGTGGCAGCCGAGTGGGTGCCTATGCTGCGCAAGGCAGGCATCAACACGCTGGCACAGCTTAAAGAGGCCAACCCCAACAAGCTGTATAACGACCTGAACGGTCTGCGCAAGAAGAACAAACTGGACATCCCCCCGGTGCAGAAAGAGGCCCTGGAGAGCTGGATAGGGTAGGAGTGAGGAGCTGCCGTTATGAAGGTTAAGCAGTTTACGGTTAATCACTTTGCCATGAATTGTTTCGTCCTGTGGGACGAGGCTACTAAACAGTGCGCCATTGTCGACCCAGGGGCTGAGACCAGCTATGAGGAGGCTCAGATTACTCAGTATATAGAGGAGAATGGGCTTGAGCCAGCCATGATATTGCTGACCCATGCCCATGTGGACCATATAGCGGGATTGAAAGAGATGTGCGAGCGGTATAAGCTTCCCGTGACAATGCATGCCGACGGGAAAGTGCTGCTGCGCCAGGCCGAGGCTTACGGCGCTGTGATGGGTTTTGAGGTGGAGCGGATGGATAGACTGCCGGTGAATGAGATAAGCGGTGGCGATGTGCTGATGCTGGGGCAGGAAAAGATAGAGTGCCGTGAGGTACCGGGTCATTGTCCCGGGAGCATGGCATACGTGCTGCCCGGTGCGCAGATGGTATTGACTGGCGATGCCTTGTTCAGGGGCAGTATTGGAAGAACCGATTTGCCCGGCGGGAACTATCAACTGCTCATTGACAAGATAAGGACACAATTGCTTACCTTGCCGGATGACTATGAAGTGTTGCCCGGCCATGGCGATATCAGCACGATAGGGGAAGAGCAACGTTATAACGGCTTTCTGATATGATTAACCCCAAGATTGAATCATCGTGGCTAGAGGTGCTGCGACCGCAATTCGAGGCGCCGTATTTTGCACAGTTGAAGGACTTTCTTGTGGCCGAGAGGCAGCAGTATGTCTGCTACCCCAAAGGGGGAGACATCTTTGCGGCTTTCGACCACACGCCTTTCGACAAGGTGAAGGTTGTCATCTTGGGGCAAGACCCATATCATGAGCCAGGGCAGGCACATGGTCTCTGCTTTTCTGTTCCTGAGGGAGTAACCGTGCCGCCGTCGCTGGTGAATATCATCAAGGAGATAAACAGCGACCTGGGTACGCAGATACCGCTCACTTGCGGCAACTTGACGGGCTGGGCCGAACAAGGGGTGCTGCTGCTGAATGCCACGTTGACAGTCAGGGCGCATCAGGCGGGGTCGCACCAGCACAGGGGATGGGAGCTGTTTACGGATGCCGCCATACAGGCGTTGGCTCAACAACGCACAGGCATCGTGTTTATGCTGTGGGGCAGTTTTGCCATCAGCAAGGCACAGTATATCGACCGTTCGCGGCACTATGTGCTGACAGCACCGCATCCGTCGCCGTTGTCGGCCTACAGGGGTTTCTTCGGGTGCAGGCATTTCTCGCAGTGCAACGCCATATTGCAGCAGCAGGGGCTTGCCCCCATAGACTGGACACGGATAAGTTGAGGCAATCCCAATTGTCCCCAATAGGGCAACTTTTTTTTTACATCCGTCCCATGTTGCCGTAAATAGACATGAGGTGCCTTTGCTAAGTTTGTGGCATTTAGTGCCCTGCATTTTTTTTTGTTTTTGTTTCGGTTTTTTTGTATCTTTGCACCGTGAATGTGGCCATTCACTGCGTAATATAAAGTTTATTGACTATGAAAAAGTATTCTTTCTTGATTATCATTCTGTGTATAATGGGCGCAACACCGTTGTGTGCACAGTACCATATCACTGGCGATACCATACAATACATGGACTCAATTTATTGGAGACCAGATTGGGTTGACACGCTGGTTGACCCCGCAAATATACCTCACGACTC
>JAEEGI010003003.1_pt1 | contig 40628 bp, 31 predicted proteins | sample 8958751 | NCBI WGS metagenome assembly JAEEGI01 (sample SAMN16246545, study PRJNA631951) | gut metagenome | biome: gut microbiome; feature: rumen; material: KS-attached | host: Bos | place: Iran: Karaj | collected 2018-10 | reverse complement strand
TGGCCTTGCCGTTGAATGTGCATATCTCGGCGGCAAGATGGTTCATGTTGTGGAAACGGCTGTAGTCGGTGTCGGCAGGCACGCCGTTGACGCCCGCCATTGCGTCGAGTCCCCAAGGTGCCAGGATGAGCAGGCTGCCGTTAGCGCAGGCCTCAAATCTCAGGCGCTCAGGTTTCCAATAGGCAGTAATCGGTTCTTTCTGGATATGGATGAGGGGATAGCCGTTCTTGAGACATTCGTTTTTCATCATCAGTTCGCCCTGTGAGATGCCGGGGGTGACAATCACGGTTGCCCCGCCGACGATGGCGTCCACCCATTGCTGATGCTGCCGCACATAGTCGGCCGTGCCCTCGTAGGGCTCCCTGCTCACGGGATGCAGGCGGTGGCATTGCACTTGCACCTTGCTCGGCCACCGCAGCAAGAAGAGATTGCCGAAGGTGCCGTAGTCGCGCCCTGCAATCTGGACGTGAAGGCTGCGCTGCATCAGTTGGGGAAATGCCCGGCGCAAAATGGCGCGGCGCGGGTTATCGTGGACGTAGGCAATCATGGCCTGGCGGTGGCGCTGGTCGAGGCACACCGTGTCGTCGTAATTGTCGTCGAACAGCGGCCGCTGCTCCCTGCCCACCAGTGTGTAGTATTCCTGCCGCTGCCGCTTGGACATGGAGCGGACGAGTGCGCCCTCGTTGTCGTGGAGGCGGGCCTTCTCGCGCAGCCATGCCGGCGCTTGCTGGCCGCTGCAATCGACCGATATCGGGCGATTAAAGGAATGTCCCCGCCCCTGTTGCTGCTGCCAGTAACTGGTGCATGCCGCCTTAAAGGCCTGCATGATGTCGCCCAGGCTCCATTGCATGGGCTCCAGCACTTCAAGCACGCCGTGGAAATGGTCGGGCATGCACACGCAGGCGTGTACCGCCACACGATTGCCATGAGCCGCTTGCCGGTCGGGTATTGTTTCCCACGCCTGCTTCACCGCCTCTCCCAGTGGTGAGAGCGTGATTTGGGGGAGCCTGGCATCATCGCCCAAGCGTCCAAGCAACGGCAACCGTTCGCTCACCACCAGGGTGATGAGATAGGTCCCCCTGCCGTAATAGTCGTGGCCAGGATTGCGGGGGCGATAGGATGTCATGATCATGACTATAGGAATTTCTCCTTGAACTCTGCCATTGCGTCGTTGATGTCCTGTTGCAGGGAGGCTATCTTGCCGAAAATGACCTCGGGGGCTTCGTATTCGACCTTGACACGCTCCACTTCCTTGTACTTGTTGATGCTGAGGTCGTAGTCGTTCTCACGGATTTCCTCGACGGGGACGAGGAAGGACTGTTCTTTGCGTGTCCTTGTCGCCTCGGCATCCATGTTCTTGAAACGTGCAATCACGTCGGGAATGTCGTTCTCAGAGCACTCGGTACGCTTTTGGTCGAGGGTGTAGCCATCGGCCTTCATGTCGTAGAACCACACCTTGTCGGTGCCGCCCGCGTTGGTCTTGGTGAACACAAGAACAGCAGTGGAAACTCCCGAATAGGGTTGGAACACACCTGATGGCATAGAAATCACCGCTTGCAGCCGTTGATTGTCGATCAGTTCTTTTCTCAAGGCTTTGTGAGCGGTACTGTTGCCGAACAACACACCGTCAGGAACGATGGAGGCGCAACGGCCACCCATTTGCAGCATACGAATGAACAGGCTGACAAACAGCAATTCGGTTTTCTTGGTCTTGGTGATGGCAAGCAGGGACTTGCTCACCGCCTCATTGTCGAGGCTACCTGTGAAAGGAGGATTTGCCAAGCACAGGGTGTAGCGGTTCTCGTCGGTGTTATCAGTTGAAAGACTGTCTCGGTATTGAATGTCGGGATTATCGACACCATGCAGCATCAGGTTCATCGCACCGATACGCAGCATCGTGAAGTCGGTGTCGAAGCCGTGCAGCATCTCGTTCTTGTAGTGGTGGGCATTTTCCTTCTTCAGCAGTTCGGACTTGTAATGCTCACGCACATACTTGGCACTCTCGACGATGAAACCCGCACTACCCATAGCGGGGTCACAGATGGTGTCCTTCAAGGTGGGCTGCATAATCTCGACCATCATACGGATGATGTGTCGGGGTGTACGGAACTGGCCGTTGTTGCCCGAAGCCGCCATCTTGCTGAGCACATACTCATAGACATCGCCCATCGTGTCACGGTTGTTCATGTCGAGATGGTCAATGCCCTCGACAATCTTGGTGAGGGTTCTTGGACTTTGAATCAGGAATGTCGCATTCTCCATAAAACGGCTGTAGGCCGACTCCTTGCCGCTACTCAGGTTCTTGATGAACACAAACACGTCCTTGCTGACGATGCGGTACATCGTCTCGGGGTCATAGTTCTTGAACGTGCTCCACCGCAGGTCATCGTAGGGGACGTTGCGGTCAGTCTCAGGGTTGTGCCACGACCCGTAGCCGATGGTCGGCTCAGACACCGCCACACCCATAGCGTTAGCATTGGCTTCCTTGGTGCGCTGTGCATCGTCGAGCATCTTCATAAAGAACAGATAGGTCATCTGCTCGAGAATGGTGATTGAATTGGTGATGCCACCTGTCCAAAAGGTGTCCCAAATACTGTCTATTCTATTCTTGATTTCTCCTGTTATCATTGGCTTGGTGTTATTTCATTGAACCACAAAGATAGTCATTATCGCCATAAAGTGCCCACAAAAGGGCAAACATTTTGAAGAAAACCCGTGAAATTGCGGTAATCCCAGGTTCGCTGTTCGCGGTGTGGGCAAGAGAAATCGCCGGCGGGTTGCGTCGGCGATTTCTTTGTATGGTGGGGGTGGGAATTGATCAGTTGGCGTAGAGCATGTTGAGGATTTCGTTGAACTGCTGCTCGCTCTTGAGGCCGTCGTTCTTGAAGAGCATGATCTTGTCCATCACGCGGTCCAGATAGTCGATGCTCTCGTTTTTCTCCTTCTTGTTGTAGATTTTCCAGTACTTGGTGCCCTTGAGGCCTTTCTCGAATTTCTTGTACAGGTCGGTGGACGAGGAGAGGTATTTCCACTTGTTGGTAGCGAGTTGCTTCTTCATCTTCTCCATGAACTCCTTGAGGTCCTTGGTGTACTCGCCGTATTTCTGGACAATCTCTTTTTTCTTGATCACGTCCTTGGTCTCCATGCCCTCAAAACTATCGAGCGCCTCCTCGACGTCACCCTTGTTGTAGGGATTGTAGAGGACGTCGGCAATTTCCTGGTCATAGACCAGTTCGTCGCGGGTGGTGAATTTGTCCTTGCGTGTCTTGATTTCGGCCTTGAGCTCTTTCTCGAGGGCCTTCTTTTGGGATTCCAGCTCCTTGAGCTCGGCCTTGAGGTTGTCGATGCGCTCCTCGAGGTCCTTGATGGAGTTTTCTTTCTCCTTGATGTTCTTCTCGTGCTGCTCGATTTCCCGCTCGAGCTGCTGCACGTTCTGGGTCGCCTGGGCCGCGGCATTGGGTGCCATAGCGGCCATCATCGTTATGGTCATTGCGAAGACCAGCATTTTGATTCTTTTCATTGTCAGTTGGATTTAAATGGTTGAATTGTGTTGGCAAAGATAGTAAATAGTTTTCAGTTTCCTGTTTTCATTGTGCAGTTTTTTGCCGACAGGTGGGGTATAGAAAGCGAAAGTGCGCTTTTTCACAAAAGCACACCATCTTCATAACCAAAATTCAAGTATATATGTTCTTGTCGTTTGTTGTTTTCAACTGTCACTCCTTGGCGGAGTGGAAGAACTCCTTTTTTGTTTAACGTTGCAAAGATAATACCATTATTTTTAATGAGCAAGTGTTTTGTCTCTTTTTTTTGAATAAAAATGCTAGATATCTATCTTGTGTGCGCTTATAATATACTGACTGACAGGTGGTTTTGCTTAAAAATAATATTTTTCTTGTAAAAATCTTGTAACATCTACTTCTCGCGGAAGAAGCGGTTGATGATGGTGCCGTGCAGGTTCCAGTTCTCACGAATCTTGTTCTCGAGATAGCGCTTGTAGGGGTCCTTGACCCACTGCGGCAGGTTACAGAAGAAGATGAACGTGGGCACATGGGCACCCTTGAGCATGGTGATGTACTTGATCTTGATGTACTTGCCCTTGACTGCGGGAGGCGGATAGGCCTGGATGGCCTCTTGCAGCACGTTGTTGAGCTGCGAGGTGGGGATGACGATGCGACGGTTGTTGTAAACCTCGATGGCCGTTTGCAGCACCTTGTGGATGCGCTGCTTGGTCAACGCCGAGCCGAAGATGATGGGGAAGTCGGTGAAGGGGGCGAAGCGCTCGCGGATGGTGGCGGCAAAATGGTCGATGGACTGCTGCGTCTTGTTCTGCGCCAGGTCCCACTTGTTGACGAGCACGACGAGTCCCTTGCGGTTCTTCTGGATAATGGAGAAGATGTTCACGTCCTGTGACTCAATGCCGCGGGTGGCGTCGATGAGCAGGATGCACACGTCGCTGTTCTCGATAGCGCGGATGGAGCGCAGCACCGAGTAATACTCGATGTCCTCGTTGACCTTGTTCTTCTTGCGGATGCCGGCGGTATCGACCAGGTAGAAGTCGAAGCCGAACTTGTTGTAACGCGAGTAGATGCTGTCGCGCGTGGTGCCGGCAATGTCGGTGACGATGTTGCGCTGCTCGTCCATGAGCGAGTTGACCAGCGACGACTTGCCCGCGTTGGGGCGGCCCACGATGGCAAAGCGGGGCAGCTCCTCGTCAAGGGCCTCGTCGGCCTTTTCGGGCATCTTCCTGACTACCTCGTCAAGCAGGTCGCCGGTACCGTTGCCGTTGACTGCCGAGATGGAGAAGGGCTGTCCGAGTCCCAGAGCGTAGAACTCGGCCTCGGCATACATGCTCTGGTTGTTGTCGTCCTTGTTGGCCACGACGATGACGGGCTTGGAGGTGCGTCGCAGGATGTCGGCCACCTGGTCGTCGAGGTCGGTGATGCCGTTCTTGATGTCGACGACAAAGAGGATGACGTCGGCTTCCTCGATGGCGAGCTGCACTTGCTTGTTGATCTCGTCCTCGAAGATGTCCTCGCTGTTAACTACCCATCCGCCGGTGTCCACGACCGACATTTCCATGCCATTCCACTCCATCTTGCCGTACTGGCGGTCGCGCGTGGTGCCGCTGGTGTCGTTCACGATGGCGTCACGCGTCTGGGTCAGGCGGTTGAAGAGTGTTGACTTGCCCACATTGGGCCTACCCACGATTGCTACTAGTCGTCCCATTGCTATTTTAGTTTTTAGTTGTTTGTTCTTAGTTTCTGGTTTCTAGTCCCTAGTTTCTAGTCCCTAGTCCCTAGTCCCTAGTTGTTAGTTCCTAAAGCCTAAAACCTAAAGCCTAAAGCCTATATTATTCTTTACTCGATGTAGCCGAAGGCTTTGAGTTTCTTTTCCTGGTTGCGCCAGTCTTTCTCTACCTTGACATAGAGTTCGAGAAAGACCTTCTTGTCGAAGAATTTCTCGATGTCCTTGCGGGCCTCGGTGCCCACGCGCTTGAGCATCTTGCCCTGGTGGCCGATGATGATACCCTTTTGGCTATCGCGCTCGACGTAGATGACGGCCATGATGTGGATGGCGTTGTCGCTCTCGTCAAATTTCTCGACGATGACCTGGGTGGCATAGGGAACCTCCTTGTCATAGGTGAGCAGGATTTTCTCCCTCACGATCTCGGTGACAAAGAAACGGCTGCTGCGGTCGGTCAGCGCGTCCTTGCCGAAGTAGGGCGGGGACTCGGGCAGGAGCTCGACAATGCGCTTCATGATGTTGTCCACGTTGAAGTTCTCAAGGGCGCTGGTGGGAAAGATCTCGGCATTGGGCAGCAGTTGCTTCCACTGGTCGATGATGCGCACGAGTTCGTCGTTGCCCTTCAGCAGGTCGATCTTGTTGATGACCAGCAGGATGGGAATCTTCTCTTTGGCCACCTTGTCGAGGAAGTCCTGGTTCTTGGTCGGTGACTCGATGACGTCGGTGACATAGAGCAGCACGTCGGCATCGACGAGCGCGCCAGTGGAGTACTCCAGCATGCTCTGCTGCAGCTTGAACTTGGGCTTGAGCACACCGGGCGTGTCGCTGAAGACGATCTGATAGTCGTCGGTGTTGACGATGCCCATGATGCGGTGACGCGTGGTCTGGGCCTTGCTGGTGATGATGGACAGGCGTTCACCCACCAGGCGGTTGCTCAGTGTTGATTTTCCCACGTTGGGGTTTCCCACGATGTTGACAAATCCTGCGCGATGCATTGTTCAGTTCTTGGTTTTTAGTTTCTAGTTTCTAGTCCCTAGTTTCTAGTCCCTAGTCCCTAGTTTCTAGTCCTTAGTTTCTAGTCCTTAGTTGTTAGTCCTTAGTGAAAGGGCTGGGTGGATTATTCAAAAAGCATCGCTACTCGGGTTGATGTTGAAATCTCGTGAGTAGTGATGCTTCGTTTGCCAACTGGTGCGATATTACAGCGACCAGATGAGGTAGAGGGCACCCCAGGTGAATCCCGCGCCAAAGGCGGTGAGGACCATTTTGTCTCCCTTCTTGAGGAGGTGCTTGTTCTCGTCCAGACACAGCGGAATGCTGGCGGCGCTGGTGTTGCCGCGGTTCAGGATGTTGACGAGCACTTTGTCCTCGGGGATTCCCAGTCGTGCACCGACGGCCTCGATGATACGCATGTTGGCCTGGTGGGGCACGAACCACTGGATGTTCTCGTTAGTGAGATTGTTGCGCTCCATCACGTCCCTGCTCGAGGTGAGCATGTCGATGACGGCATGGCGATAGACGGCGCGACCTTCCTGGTAAACGCAGTGGAAGTTGGCGTCGACAGTCTCGTGGCTGGTGGGCAGGGCCGAGCCGCCGGCCTTATAAACCAGATGCTCCAGACCCGAACCGTCCACGTGGAAGATACCGTCCATCACGCCGAGGGGCTCCTCGGTGGGCTCGAGCAGCATGCATGCTGCAGCGTCGCCAAACAGGGGGCAAGTGGCACGGTCGTTATAGTCGACCATGCTCGACATCTTCTCGGCCGAGACGACGATAACCTTCTTGTAAATGCCTGCACGGATGTAGGCCGTGGCCTCGTACAGTCCCACGAGGAATCCGGCACAAGCGGCCTGGATGTCATAGGCATAGCATTTCTTCTCGATGCCTACGCCGTGGGCGATAACCGATGCCGTCGAGGGGAATCGGTAATCGGGGTTGGAGGTGGGGCAAATGAGCAGGTCGATATCGTCACGGTTGGTTCCGGTCTCCTCAAGCAGCTTGTTCACGGCCTGGATACCCATGTAGGACGAGCCGACGGGTTTCTTGAGGATTCGACGCTCTCTCACGCCAACGCGAGTCATGATCCACTCGTCGTTGGTGTCCACCATTTGTGAAAGCATCTCGTTGTCCAGCACATCATCGGGCAGGTACGACGCGATGCCAGTGATTTTTGCGTTCAGCATATTTATAATGAACTACAGAGTGTGTTGTTTTCAAAATCAATATCCTAAATGAGAATGAATAATCTAACGATTCAGCCCATTCAGGATATCTCGTTTGGCTTTAATCGCGGTTGCCGCAACCGTTGTTCAGGACGCGGCCTTGGGGCGATTTAGGCTTCCTCCTTGTTCATCACGTTCTTGCCACGGTAGTAACCGCACTCGGGGCATACGGTGTGATAAACATGCCATGCGCCACAGTTAGAGCACTGAGCGATGGTCGGGGCCACAGCCACATCGTGGGTGCGGCGCTTCGCGGTACGAGTCTTAGACTGTCTTCTTTTAGGATGTGCCATTTTCTTGTAGTTATTTAAAAATTATTGTTCTTTCAGTTTTTTAAGCGCCTCCCACCTGGGGTCGGTGCCTATTGTCTCACTCTGCGGTTGGTCATCGTCGTCGGGGACGGCCTCGACGCGATGGCTGTCGAGGGCTTCGAGCATGTCGGCATTGCAGTCTTCTTCGTTCTCATGAACGTGCGTCATCGGCATGGCGAGCAACACGGTGTCGCGCACCAGGGGTGCGGCATCCAGTTCCCGCCAGTCGGCCGGCACAATCAAGAGCTCGTCGTTGCTGTCGTCAAGCTCATCGCCCATTTGCTCCACATTCAGGCAGTAGGTCACGTCCACCGGCAAATCCAGATCGTCGAGGCAGCGGTCGCAGGCTGTCGTCAGCGTGCCGTTGCAAGCGATCTCCAGGCGGTAGGTGTTCTCGCTCTTGCGGGTCACCTCAAGGTTGACATGCACATCGGCGCGCCTCACCTCGTTTTGCTCATCGGTATTGAAAAACGACTCGTCCAGATGACACTCAACCGCATGAGTGCCAAATGGTAACGTCTTGATTTTCAACTTCAAAGCATCTACCATCTCCTGAAATTTCTGTTAAAGCGCCACAAAGGTATAACATTTCCCGCTAATATTCAACGATTTTCTGTTTTTTTTTGAATTTCTCTATTCGCTGAATTCGGTAACCAGGCCCAGCAGACTGATGTCTTTGGTGGCCTGTTGCTGGGTGAGGCGTTGGGCGTTGATTTGGCTGAATATCTTGTCAAAACGCTTGTCGGCCTTGTCGAGGAAGCGGTTTTTCCCCTGGGCCGAGAGCGCGTCGTTAACCATGTTGACGGTGATGTCGTCGGGGTCACACGCGGGTTGGTAGGCGATGTCCTCGTCGCCTTCCTGTAAGACTGCCGTGAGTATTTTGGCATGCTGCAGGCTGTTCAACAGCTTGTCGACCAGCATGGCGGGGATGTCATATTGGGTAATGAGCTCGTTGCGTGTCAACGCTGGCTCGCGCAGCTTGAAGCGCTTGGTGGCCAGTGCCGCCACGGCAATCGCCAGCTGGTTGTTGTAGGCCTGGGAGATGTCCTCGACCTTGTCGTGCTGGGCATAGCTGTCGATGTTTTGCCAGGCATAGGTCAGCACCACGCCCGAGAGGGTGATGAGCCATGACAGCTGCATCCAGATGAGCATCAAGGGCAGGAAGGCAAAGCTACCGTAGATGGCATTATACTTCGACACATAGACCTGACCGGTGACGAACAGCCATTGCACCACATGGAATAGCGAGCCGCAGATCATGCCCGCAAATAAGGCCGAAGTGAACTTGACCTTGGTGTTCGGCACCAGATAGAAGCCGGCAGTGAAAACAAACCACGAGATGACGATGGGCATGCACGCCAGCAGGCGGTGCATCACGGGAGACACCAGGTCGTCGGTGAAAACGTGCTGTACGGCATCGCTCATGAAGATGGAGATGCCTGCCGAGCACACCATCAACACAGGCAAGAGCAGGAACAGCGCCGTGTAGTCGGTGAGTTTGTTCTTGAAGGAGCGCTTGTTGGTCACCCCCCACACATGGTTGAACGAGTCCTCGACATTGCTCATCAGCGAGACGAGGGTCCACAGCAGGAACACCAGGCCGATGCCGACAAAGATGCCCTGCGACGCCTGGGACAGATAGTTGTCTACATAGGTCAGGGCCGATTCCAGGGCTTTGCGCTGGGCGGGGAAATAGCGGAAGAGCTCGCTCTGCATCAGGTTCTGGAACCCGAAGCCGCGTGCGATGGCAAACAGCATGGCCAGTGCCGGCACGATGGCCAGCACGGTGCGGTAGGTGAGGGCACAGGCTTGGGTCTGCAGGTCACGGTCCATAAACGCGCGCACGCTCAGGTTGATGACTTTGAGCGTCTGCACCGACCACAGTTTGCGCGTGTCATTCCACACGCCACTGATGCAGTAGCGCATGTTACGTTGGATGCGTTGCCACAGGCTCTCTTGCCTATCTCCCATAAAAGAGATCAGATGTTGTCCAGCTCGTGTTGAATCAGCTCAAAGATGCCGTCAATCGTTCCCATACCGTTGATAGCAAGGTATTTGCCCTGCTCCTGGTAGTAGGCCTTCAACGGAGAGGTCTGTTCGTAGTACACCTCGATGCGCTTGCGGGCGGTCTCCTCGTTGTCGTCGGCACGACCGCTCTGCTCGCCGCGCAACACGATGCGCTTGATAAGTTCCTCGTCGGGCACTTCAAGTCCCACAACGGCGTCCACCTGGGTGCCGCGCTCGGCCAGCATACCCTCCAGCGCTTCGGCCTGGGGGATAGTGCGGGGATAACCGTCAAAGATGACGCCCTGGGTGGTGTTTTCCTTGTTCTCGTCGAGCACTTGGGCGAGCAGGTCGATGATCAGGTCATCGGGGACGAGCTGACCCTGGTCGATGTATTCCTTGGCGACCATTCCCAGTTCGGTGCCGCGGCGCATGTGGTCACGCAGCACGTCACCCGTCGAGATGTGGAACAGGTGGTAGTGCTCAATCAGTTTATCGCTTTGGGTGCCTTTGCCCGAACCGGGCGCACCAAAAATAACAATGTTAATCATAGTCAAACTAATGAAAGTTGGTTATATGTGTATATTGATAGTTGAAATCATTTATCCTTCAGGACATAGATGTCGGGCAAGTTGCGCGCCAGTCCGTCCAAATCCAGTCCGTAGCCCAGGATGAACTTGTTGGGGATGGCAAAGCCGTAGTATTCGGGAGCTTTGCCCACGGTGAGCGCCTCGGGCTTGTAGAGCAGTGAAACCATTTTTACTGATTTGGGGTTGCCTTTGTCCAGCTCTTTGCGCAGCTGGACTGCGGTCACGCCACTGTCGATGATGTCCTCGACGATGAGCACGTTGCGGCCGGTGATGTCCTCCGACAGGCCCATGATCTGCTTGACCGCTCCGGTCGATTCCATGCCCTCGTAGGACTTGAAGCGGATAAAGGTGATCTCGGCATCCTGCAGGTCGCACGCCCTGAACAAGTCGGCGGCAAAGATGAAGGATCCGTTAAGGACACAAAGGAAAAGGACGTTCTCGTTGGCATAGTCGCGCTTGATTTCCTGGGCAAGGCGATGCACTTGCTTAGCAATTTCTTCACGTCTGATGTAAGGCTCAAACGTCAGGCCCTGATAGGTTACTTCTTCCATAACTTTAGAAAATAGGCCACAAAAATAGCAAAGATTCTCGGGTTACGCAACTTTTAGGGCGTTTAATCGCACAAAAACAGATTGACTGAAACCGGTAGCTACTCGGCGGAAGGTTGCTCGTTGATGTGGAAAACGTGGTTATAGATGAGCTGGGTACCTCCCAGGTGGGACTGGATGTAGTCGCCGGCGGTCTTGCCGCATTGCAGGCGCAGGGGCTCATTTTCCAGCAGGGGGTCCATGGTTGCCGAGAACGAGTCGCTGTCGTGGATGCTCATTGCTCCGTCAAGTTCGATGAGGTCATGGGCCTCCTGGAACTTGTGGTGCTTGGGTCCGAAGATGACCGGTATGCCATAGACTGCGGCCTCGTTGATGTTGTGGATGCCGGCGCCGAATCCGCCGCCAATATAGGCGGCCTGGCCATATCGGTACAACGACGAGAGCAGACCGAAACTGTCGATAATCAGGCAGTCGGCGTTAGCGACATTCTTTTGTGTCGCTTCGCTATAGAAACGTGCCGGGCGTGACAGCTTGGACATGAGCACATGCAGGCGGTGACGGTCAAACTCATGCGGCGCGATGATGAGTTTCATCTCGCGGTGAGTGTTGAAGTAGGGGATAACGATGTCTTCGTCGGGAGGCCACGAACTGCCCATGACCAGGGTGAACCTGGCATTCTCGACAAACTTCTCGACCAGGGGGAACTCGCGTGCAGCGGCACGCACGTCGGCCACGCGGTCAAATCGCGTGTCGCCTGCCACGACCACATTGTCAATGCCTATTCCCGCCAGCAGTTCGCGCGACTGCTCGTTCTGTACGAACAGGGTGTCGAAGCACTTGAGCATCTTGCGGAACAGGCCACCCCAAGGCTTGAAGAAAATCTGCCTGGGACGGAAGATGGCCGAGATGATGTAGGTGGGGATGCCGCGACGCTTGAGGGCGCTCAGGTAGTTGCCCCAGAACTCGTACTTGACAAAGATAGCCATGGACGGCTTGACGATATCGAGGAATTTCTTCACATTGGCAGGCATGTCAAAGGGCAGATAAACCACGGTATCGACCATGCTGAAGTTCTTGCGCACCTCGTAGCCCGAGGGCGAGAAGAACGAGAGCAGGATGCGTGCATCGGGCTGCTCACGCTTGATTTTCTCGATCAGGGGGCGTCCCTGCTCAAACTCGCCTAACGATGAGGCGTGGATCCAGATGTAACCGCCTGCGGGATCGAGTTTGCGCTGCAGGGTGCGGAAACAACGCCGCTGCCCGCGCAGCATCAGCTTGGCTTTGGGGTTGCGCACGGCAGCTATCCTCACTGCGTTGCGGTAGGTGGCGATACCCAGGTTATAGATGGGATCCATGTTGTTTTAGTTTTAAAGTTCTTAGTTTCTAGTTTCTAGTCCCTAGTCCCTAGTTTTTAGTACCTAGTCCCTAGTGTTACGTTTTTAGTTTTAAGTTGTTAAGCCCTTGTTGGTCGTTTTCTAGTATAACGAGGGCAGATGGCGGCTCTTGAGGTGGTCGCGGTCGTGACGGCGTTTCCACAGGTTGCTGTCGATGTAGAAACGGCAAGCGATCTGTTGCCAAAAACCGGTTGTCTTGTTGTTGGCATGGAAAGTCAGCGAGCCCGTGAGGTCCACAAAGCTGTTGTTGACGATGTGGAAAACCAGGTCGGTGCGGCTGTAGGTCTTGTAGTTGAAGTAGGGGTCGCCCTGGTAGAGCAGGCTCCCGAACTTGGCGTGCAGTGGCATGATGCCCTGTCCCGTGTAGAAGGTCTCGTCGAGTTCGAGCCAGCGCCAACGGGCGGTAGCCGTGGCCAGGAAACCCGCGGGGCGCTCCCACTTGTTGATGCCGCGGTCGCGCTCCATGGCGATGATGGCTCCGGCCGACAGCCGCAGCGAGTCGAGTGCGGTGCGGTGCGACAGGTCGAGCGACAGCATGGGGTTGATGACCAGGTCGTCGTTGACGTGCTGCTCCTCGGCATCAAGCTTGGACATGGCCAGGTGGCTGTATTGCACATGCCCACCCAGCCGCAGGGGGCCAGCAAGCCGCCAGTCGGCGTTGAGGAAGACGGTGAAGGCCTCGCGCTTGTGGTCGGTTTGCAGCTGCCTCCAGTCCACGGCAATCTCGGCATATCCTTCGGGCTTGATGTACTGTGCCATGACGCCGCGGATGTTGGGCTGCAGGTAGTTGAGCGAGTCGCTCCACAGGTAGCGGGGCATGCGCTCCACCATCAGCGACCGCGGCATGAGGCCGACGGTCATGTGCCACCCGTTATCGCCGTTGTAGCGGTAATAGAGGGTGGGCAGCACCTTGTAGCCGCTCAGGTCATCGATCATGGGCTGGTACCACACGGCACCCGCTTTGAACACATGGGCGCCATCCATCATCGAGAAGCCCACCTCGGGGGCCAGGCGTGTGAAGAAGAACGTCTGGTCGGGGGTGGTGTAATCCTCGCCACCCTCGCGGTTGTTCAACAGCACACTGGCATCAACACTCCATTCCACCTCTTGGGCATCAAGAGATGGAATCGTGAGCAGTAGGGTCAATATAGCTAGCAGCCACTTATGCATCGGCGGGCAGGTGGATGTTCTCGATGCCGGCGTTGAGGCGGGCGAGGGTCTCGTCGCGTCCCAGCAGTTGGGTGATGTCAAACATGTGCGGGCCACGGCACTCGCCGACAACGGTCAGGCGGAAGGCATTCATCACGTTGCCCTTGTGGTAACCGTTCCTGTCGATCCAGTCCATGACGGCGGCCTCGCTGGCCACGGGGTCGTTCAGGTCAACCGTCTCGAGCAGTGCGGCCAGCTGGCGCATCAGCTCGGGCGTCTCTTCCTTCCAACGCTTGCGGATGTCCTTCTCGCTATAGCTGGTGGGACGTACAAAGAAGAAGCCTGCCTGGTCCCACAGGTCGCCCACAAAGTTGGCGCGGCTCTTGACCAGAGCCACGACGTGAGCGATATAAGCGTCGCTGAAGCCGTCCACGTTCACGCCATGCTGGGTGAGCACGGGCTTGAACAGCTGTGCCAGCTCGTTGTCGTCCATGTTCATGATGTACTCGTGGTTGAACCACTTGCCCTTCTCGAAGTCGAACTTGGCACCCTTGCGGGAGCAGTGGTCGATGGAGAATTCCTTGATGAGCTCATCCATCGAGAAGATCTCGCGGTCGTCGCCGGGGTTCCAGCCCAGCAGGGCCAGGAAGTTGACTACGGCCTGGGGCAGGTAGCCTGCCTCACGATAACCGCTGGAGCGTTCGCCGCTCTTGGGGTCGTGCCAGTCGAGGGGGAACACGGGGAAGCCCAGACGGTCACCGTCACGCTTGCTCAGTTTGCCCTTTCCGTCGGGCTTAAGCAGCAGGGGCAGGTGAACGAATTCGGGCATCGTGTCCTCCCAGCCGAAGGCTTGGTACAGCAGCACGTGCAGAGGTGCACTGGGCAGCCATTCCTCACCACGGATGACGTGTGACACTTCCATCAGGTGGTCGTCGACGATGTTGGCCAGGTGATAGGTGGGCAGGTCGTCGGCGCTCTTGTAGAGCACCTTGTCGTCGAGAATCGACGAGTTGATGGTCACATCGCCGCGCAGCAGGTCATGGACTACCACGTCCTGGTCGGGCTCGATGCGGAAGCGCACCACCCACTTGGCACCGCCCTCCATCAGGGCCTTGACCTCGTCGGCAGGCAATGACAGCGAGTTGCGCATCATGCCGCGCGTGCGTGCGTCATACTGGAAATTCTTGATTTCCTGACGCTTGGCCTCGAGCTCATCGGGCGTGTCAAAGGCATAGTAGGCCTTGCCGGCATCCACCAGCTGCTGCGTGTACTTGCGGTACAGGTCGCGGCGCTCGCTCTGCTTGTAGGGGCCGTAGTTGCCACCCTCGCGCACGCCCTCGTCGATGCCGATGCCCAGCCATTGCAGGGCCTCGTTGATGTATTCCTCGGCACCAGGCACAAAGCGGGTGCTGTCGGTGTCCTCGATGCGCAGAATCATGTCGCCGCCGTGCTGGCGGGCAAACAGGTAGTTATACAGTGCCGTGCGCACGCCGCCAATGTGCAGCGGGCCCGTGGGAGATGGCGCAAAGCGCACTCTTACTCGTCGTTCCATTTGTCTTAATTTCTTTATTATTATATAATGTGTTGTTTGTTCTCTCGTTTACAGGAGTAAGTCCTTGATGGCATCCATCGATGCATGGTCGGTCTGGTCGACATGGGTGGGGGTGACGGTCACATAGCCGCGCTGCAGCCAGTAGTAGTCGGTCAAGCCTTCATTCTTGTCGGCGATTTCAAATTCGCCGGTCAGCCAGTAGTAGTTGCGCCCTGTGGGGTCCACTCGGTGTTCCCACTCGTTGATCCAGCGTCCCATGTCGCCGGTGGTCACTTTCATGCCCTTGAACTGGCCGTCGATGTCGGGTATGTTCACGTTCAGGCACACGTCCTTGGGCAATCCGCCCTTGAGCACCCGCTCGGTCACATGCTTGACGATGGGCTCGCACGCGCTGGTGTCGGCATCGGCCCTGTAGTTGCCAAAGGAGAACGCCACGCTGGGCACACCGTGCAGGATGCCCTCAAAGGCGCATGCCATCGTGCCGCTGTAGAGCGTGTTCAGGCCGCTGTTGTAGCCGTGGTTGATGCCTGCGAGCACCACATCGGGCATCCGGTCGGCCATGAGTTGGCTCAATGCCAGCTTCACGCAGTCGGCCGGCGTTCCGGTAGCCAGATAGGCAGTATAACCCTCTTCCTGGGCAATGCATGTCGTCCGCACCGGGTGGACAAACGTGATGGCGCTCGACATGCCGCTTTGATGTACAGCAGGAGCGACAACAAACACGTCACCCAGTGTGCGAGCCACCTTGATGAGCGATTTGATGCCGTTGTAATCGTAGCCGTCATCGTTGCTGACGAGGATAAGGGGTTTGTTGCTGTCCATTTGGCTTGTTTTAATGAATTTGGCCGCAAAGTTACAAATTTTTGTGGAGAATTGTAAGATTTGGATTAACTTTGCCCCCATAAAGATAAATCTATATCAAACCAAATCAAGAATTATGAGACTGATTATCGAACCTGATTATGAGAATGTGTCAAAGTGGGCTGCCAATTATGTGGCCAAACGTATCAACGAGGCCAATCCCACGCCCGAGAAACCTTTCAAGCTGGGTTGCCCCACGGGAAGTTCGCCCCTGGGCATGTACCGCGAGCTCATCGCGATGAACAAGGCCGGAAAGGTATCGTTCCAGAATGTCATCACCTTTAACATGGACGAGTACTGCAATCTGCCCGAGGAACACCCCGAGAGCTACCACTCGTTCATGTGGAACAACTTCTTCTCGCACATCGATATCAAACCCGAGAATGTGAATATCCTCAACGGTAATGCCTCTGACCTGGTCAAGGAGTGCGAGGAATATGAGAAGCGCATCGAGGCTGCCGGCGGCATCGACCTGTTTATGGGCGGCGTGGGTCCCGACGGCCATATCGCCTTCAACGAGCCGGGTTCGTCGCTCACATCGCGCACGCGCCAAAAGACCCTCACCCAGGATACCATCATCGCCAACAGCCGCTTCTTTGACGGCGACCTGAACAAGGTGCCCAAGACCGCCCTCACCGTGGGCGTCGGCACTGTGATGGATGCCCGCGAGGTGATGATCATTGTCAATGGCCATGGCAAGGCACGCGCTCTGCAGCAGGCCGTCGAGGGTGGCGTGTCGCACATGTGCACCCTGAGTGCCCTGCAGATGCACCCCCATGCCATCATCATCGCCGACGAGGCCGCCGTCGATGAACTCAAGGTGAGCACCTACCGCTACTTCAAGGACATCGAGAAGGACAACTTGTAAACCGCACAGGTTCCACCCTGATAAACTGATTCACCCTACAGATGCCACAAGCGTCTGTAGGGTGAATCGCTATATCGGGGGATATAAACAAAAGAAAAGCTGCTCGAGCCTAACGGCGGGAACAGCTTCAAACTTTTCTTGTTGTAAGTCCTCTTGCTTACTCGGCGGGAGCAGCCTCAGGAGCAGCCTCGGTAGCGGCGCTATCAACAACAGCAGCGCTGTCAGCAACAACGGTGGTGTCAACGGGAGCCTCTTCTACAACAGCGGTGGTGTCAACAGCCTCCTCAGCGGTGGCCTCGGTGTTGGTGTTGGTGCATGAAATCATGCTAACGCTAGCGATAACAGCAAGAGCTAAAACTAACTTCTTCATTTTTCTTGTGTAATTTAAATAATAAAACAAATAATATTCGGTTGTTAAAATCGGGTGCAAAATTATAACAAATTTTTCACGTGCAAACTTTTTTCTGAAATTTTTTACTCGCCCTTTCAAAGCCCAATCCGCAAATCCGATTATTTTTCGGCATAACTGACTGATTTTCAGCACTAAATAAATGCAGGCGCCCTTGATGTGGCGCCTGTTAAATTTTGTTAAGCCTAGGTGGGCGCACTTAAAATCGCGCATTTTTGACCACCGAAATCAGTTGCTGTACAGGTAGCGTTTGATGCTCCGTTTGGGCGTTTTGTCAAACTCGGTAGCCATCAACTGTATCTTGGCGATTCTCTCATAGGGGGCCACGAGCTGGTTCAGCTCGGTGCGGATGTCTTCCATGAGGCCGGGCAGCTTGTCGCGAGTGACGCCCAGCTGGTCCATCGCGTCATAGTCGGGATAGACGAGGGCCACCAGTTTGCCCTCACGCATCACGACGAGGCTCTCGCTCACATAGAGCATATTGTTCAGCTTGGCTTCGATTTCCTCGGGGTAGATGTTCTGGCCACTCGAGCTCAGCAGCATGGTCTTCAGTCTGCCCCTTATAAATAATGTGCCGTCGGCATTCAGGGTGCCCATGTCGCCGGTGTGCAGCCAGCCGTCCTCGTGCAGCACCTTGTCGGTAGCCTCGGTGTTGTGGAAGTAGCCCTGCATGACGTTCTCACCGCGCACGCAGATTTCGCCGGGGATGTTCTCGGGGTCGTCGCTCAGGATCTTGCACTCCATGATGCCCGGCAGAATACGGCCGGCGCTGTGGGGAACGAACTCGCGCCACGGCGTGTGGCTCACCAGCGGTCCGCACTCGGTCATGCCATAGCCCACGGTGAACGGGAACTTGATCTTGTACAGGAAGTCCTCGACCTCGGCATTGAACGGGGCACCGCCCACAATTACCTCTTCAAATGCGCCGCCAAAGGCTTCAACGAGCTTGTTGCGTATCTGGCTGTAGATGCGCTTGTCCAGATAGGGCACTGCCAGCGCCCATCGCAGCGCGCCCTTGCTGATCATGGGCACAATCATCTTGCTGTAGATTTTTTCCAACACCAGGGGCACGGTGAACACCACGTTGGGTTTGACCTCGGCCATGGCCTTGACCAGGATCTTGGGCGACGGGATACGGCCCAGCAGGGTGATGTGGCCACCCACGGCCAGCGGCGTCAACATGTCGAAGGCGCACCCGAAGGCGTGTGCCAGCGGCAGGAAGGCCAGGTCGCGGGAACCCTTGAAGTGGAGCCCTGAGTTGATACCGTAGACGATATTGCCCGCCAGGTTGTTGGCGGTGAGCATCACGCCCTTGCTGAAGCCTGTCGTGCCCGACGTGTAGTTGATCTCGACCAGGGCATCGTTAGGCACGTCGGCATAGTGGATGTGGTTGCGGTAGAACCCCTCGCCATATTCGGCGTTGAAGGCTTCGTTCAGTCCCTCTCTGGCTTTGGAGACAGTGTCATCACCTTCTTTCTCGGCAACGAGTTTCATGTCCTCGAGCTGGATGACGGCACGCACACGCGGCATCTTGTCAAACTCCATGTTCTCCCAGATGCTCTTGCTGATGAACAGCATCGTGGCCTCGCTGTGGTTGATGATGTGCTGGGCATCGGCGGGGTTGAATTCCTGCAGGATGGGAACGATGACGGCGCCATAGGTGATGGTGCCCATGAAGACGGTCACCCAGTTGGGGATGTTCTTGCCAATGAGGGCAATGCGGTCGCCCTGTTTCACGCCGCTGTTCCTGAACAGCATGTGCAGCTTGGCAATGTTGCGTGCAAAGTCGCCGTAGGTCAGTCGTTCACCGGTATTGTAGTCGGTTAATGCAGGCAGTTCCCAGTTGTCGATGAAACTGCGCTCATAAATCTTGATCAGGTTTTCCTTCATCATAATGCTAAGGTCTTTTTATGTGAGTGCAAAGATAATCAAATAATTCCATACCCACCATGCCACCACCCCAAAAAACGACGATTAAATTATAGAATAAAGAAATACAACAAATACATGACCCTGATTTCTCAATGGGTTGTATTTGTTGTATTTCTTGTTTTCGTTTTATTGAAGCGTCGTATTGACAGACTTTTAGATGTCGGGGAACTTGAGGGCGGCGATCTGCATCATGCGTGAGATGTCGAAGTAGAAGCCCTCGGCGCTCTTGCCGGCGACGGGCTGCACCTGGATATAGTCGATGCCGCCGTCGAGGGTCTCGTGGCCGGTGGCGACAAAGCCCAGGAAGTTGATGATGTTGTATTCATGCTCGGGCGTGATGACCACCCAGGGCTCTTCCTTGGTGCCCCTGCCGCTGGACATGATGGCGGCGATGAGGCGGTCGAGGCGGTACTGCCACATGGCGGCGCGCGCGTGTTTCTTTTTCTCCTTGAGGACGTAGATGTAGAAGTTCATCTGGTTCATGTCGAACATGTTGTCGTTGAGCGACAGTTCGGCATAGTGCTCGATGGTGTCGCACTCGGCACGGGAGTGTGGCTGCTTGTAGTAGAGCTCCTCGACCTTGTTGCTGTAAACGCTCTCGCGGAAGGGGTCATAATCCTCCTGGAAGGTGTAGCCGTAGTAGAAGTTGCGCCAGGCCTCGATCGACATCGTGGTGTCGTTGTAGCTGGTGTAGGCCTTCATCAGTTTGGGGTAGTAGTAGGCGTTCTTGGGGTTGGTGATGACGTCGTGCACATGGTCAAAATCCACCTTCTTGATGGCGAATTTGCTCTGCGGGTTGCGCTCGGGCACCTCTTGGCGGTTTTGTGCCACTGCCAGTGTTGCCGTTGCGAGCAACACGACGATGGTGAGGATATGTTTGAGATATTTCATTGTTAGCGGTTATCGGTTTTTCAGTCAATGACGACTCCCATGACGGCGATGCACACGATCGAAATGGCGACGATGGCGGGCAGGCACTTGGCGGCAAAATAGCGCCAGAACTGCGTCGATGGGAACAGCATCCAGTTGCCTGCGGGCGTGCGGCTATAGGCCAGCTGGCCCATGGCGGCCCCCAGGATCACGCCCAGCACCATGATGCGCGGCGCGAGCAGTATGCCCAGCATGCCGCCGGCCATGGCCGTGAATCCCACATACAGGTTGCTGGATTGGTGGCCGTCGGGTTCGCCCTTGGGCAAGAGGTAGTAGAGCCCCACGGTGATGAGTGTGGCGATGCCCCAAAAGATGAAGGTCATCGTCTTTACATCGATGGTATAGCTCCAGTGCATGAGGGCGAGTCCGGCAAAGGCGGGAACCGCGGCGACCCATCGGGGATGCAGCACGAGCAGCAGCGCTACCACGAGGCAGGCTGCTCCAGCGATGAGTAATATGGTCTGTAACACCATGTGCAGTCGTCAGTCTGTTTTACTGTTTGTTCTATATTATATAACACGATGACGGGCGAGTTATTGCCCGACGGGTGTGATTATTTCTTGTCGTCGGCAGCGGTGGTGCCGCTGTGGGGTGGGGGCGTGCTGCCTGCTTCGTCGCTGGCTGCGACGTCGGGCTTGACTTCGCTGGGATAGGAGACGCGGGCATGATAGGCAGTGCGCAACCGCTCGATGAACAGGCTCTTGACGGTCTCCACGTCGCGGAAACTGATGGGCGCTTCGCGCAGCAGCCCCTCGGTGACCTGGCCGTCGATGATTTTGTTGACCATGGCGGTAATGGCCTCCTCGCTGTGGTCGTTGAGGCTCTTGGTGGCGGCCTCACAGGCGTCGGCCATCATCAGGATGGCGGCCTCCTTGGTCTGCGGGTTGGGACCCGGATAGGTGAACGGGGCCTTGTCCACCTCCTGGTCGGGACGCGCCTCGCGGGCCTTGTAGTAGAAGTATCGCGTCACACCCTTGCCGTGGTGCTGGGCGATGAGGTCCTTGATGACCTTGGGCAGGTCGGCGTCCTCGGCAATCTTGAGGCCGTTGTTCACGTGGTCGATGACAATCTTGGCGCTGTCCTCGGGCCGCACGAGGTGGTCATGCGGGTTTTCACCAATCTGGTTCTCGGTAAAGAATGCGGGATTCTTGGTCTTGCCGATGTCGTGGTAGAGCGCACCGGCGCGCACGAGCTGCATGTTGGCACCGATCTTGAGGGCCGCCTCGCCCGCCAGGTTGGCCACCTGGAGCGAGTGCTGGAAGGTGCCCGGGCAGTTGGTGGAGAGCTGGCGCATCAGCGGGTTGTTGATGTCGGCGAGCTCGAGCAGGGTCATCGACGAGGTGAAGCCGAAGGCTTTTTCCACAATGGGGATGATCAAGAAGGCGAACGACAGGATGACGCAGTTGATGAGGAAGTAGGCAAAGTAGAATTTGTCGAGTTTGCCGAAGTCGCCCTCGTTGATGAGCGTCATCGCGATATAGGTGACACAGTAGGCCAGGAAGATGAACGCTGCGCAGCGCACGAGCTGGTTGCGCTTGGTCAGCTCCTTGACCGAGATGATGGCGATGATGCCCGCCAGGAACTGCATGATGATGAACTCGGCCTGATGGCTGCTGGCCACCAGCGAGCAGATGAGCACGGTGACGATGTGCACAAAGAATGACGTGTGGTCGTCAAAGAACGACGACACGATGATGGGCACAAGACCGAAGGGGATGACATACAGCAGGCTGTACTTGTAGTATACGATCAGGAAAACGGCGATGACAAACACGGTGATGAACGTGATGAGGAACACCATGCGCCGCAGGCTGTCGAACACCTGTTTGCGCAGCAGGCGGATGAAGAAGTAGAACGCAAACATGAGGATCGACACGATGAGCAGCTGGCCCAGCAGGTTGAGTCCCTCGTCGGTGTTGCGTTGCTGGTTGCGCCGCAGGATCTCGTTCTGGTAGCTCTCGATGGCGGCGGCCTTCTTGGGGGTGACAATCTCGCCGCGCGAGATGATGGCCTCGCCCTGCTGGATGGTGCCCGGCGAGCGCAGGGCGTTGCGCAGGTCCTCGCCCATCCATTTCTCGTTCTCGGCCTCGTCGACCATCATGTTGGGCACGAGGTAGTTGCTCACGTCCACCGACTTGAGGGCTTCCTGGACGGCGGCATTGGGCCGCAGCGTGTCGGTGAGCCATGCATAGGCCTGGCGCACGGTCTTCATGTTGGTCGCATCCACCACCTGCAGCTCGTTGTTGCCCACCATGAAGCGCAGTTGCTTGCCTGCCCTGATGTCGTTGGCCGCATCGTTGTCCACGATGCCGTCGTTGTAGAGCTTGGCGACGGCCTGCAGCAGTGCTGTGCTGCCGCTGCGCCCGTTGAGCGCCCGGCTGAGCAGGGCCATCTGCTGTTCGCCCTTCTTGCGGTCGAGGGTATAGATCTTGGCAAAGTTCTGGTTCACGCTGTCGGTGATGTGCTTGCGTATGGCCTCGTCGAGCTCAATATCATACTGGAAAGCGGCTTCCAGTCGCGAGTGCAGCCAGGGTTTCCCCACCTCAAAGCTTTCCACACGGTCGGTCTCTCGGCTAAAGAACAGCGCCGTGGCGATGAGCGCTATAGACAGCAGCACCAGGGCAATGATGATGAGGTTTTTATTCTTTCGTGACATGAGATATCGAGTTGTTAGTGGTTGGTTGCGGGTTATCGGTTGTCAATCAGCTCATGCGTGAAGCTTTGTTGACGCCCTTGATTTTCTTGATTTCGCGGCACAGGCTGGTGACCACATGGGCATCCCTGATGAGCACAATCAGGTCACAGTTGAACACGCCCTGGTCGGCGGTGACATTCATGCGCTTCATGTTGATGGACATGTTGGTCGAGATGATGTTGACGATGGATTGCAGGATGCCTTTCTGGTCGATGCCTTCGATGTGGATGGTGGCCTGGAAACGGTCGCTGTGGTCCTCCCAGCGGGTCTGTATCAGCCTTGAGCCATAGCTGGCTTTGAGTCGCGCCAGGGTGGGGCAGTCCATCTTGTGGACAATCACCTTGCCGGCATCGTTGAGGAAGCCCACAGCATCGTCTCCGGGAATGGGATGGCAGCAGTCGGCAATCTGGTAGTTGCTCACGCCGTTGCGCGTGGTCAGGGGGTAGATGGCCTTGGTGTCGATGGCCTTGGCGGCCTCGTCGGTCGTCTTCTTGGGCTCTTCCTTTCCCCTGAAGGGGTTGCGGCGCCACCAGTTGATGCGTGAGCCATGCTCCTTCTCGCTCACGAGGTCCTCGTTGAGGGCTATCTCGCCGTTGCCGATGAGGAAGAATAGCTCTTCCTTGTTGGCGATGCGCTGGCGGGTGATGGCCTGTGACAGTACCTCGTTGCTGAACTCGATGTTGTGCTGCTTCAGGAAGTCCATGAAGCGTTTCTCACCCTCCTCGATGATGCGGCGGCGCTCATGCCTGAGCGCTGAGCGCAGGCGGGTTTTGCCCTTGGCGGTCACGAGGTATTTCTCCCACTCGGCCTTGGGCGTGTTGGACTGGCTGGTAAGGATTTCGACCTGGTCTCCGCCCGATAGCTTGTAGGACAGGGGCACCAGTTTGTGGTTCACCTTGCCGGCGATGCAGTGTGTGCCCAGGTCGGTGTGCAGGATGAAGGCCACATCGAGCACCGAGGCACCCTTGGGCAGCGTCATGGCCTCGCCCTTGGGGGTGAAGACGACGATTTCGCTGGCAAACAGGTTGAGTTTGATGGTGTCGAGGAAGTCGATGGCGTTGGGCTCGGGGTCCTTGAGGATGTCGGTGATGGTGCTGAGCCATGCCGCCAGCTCGTTCTCTTCCTCACCCTCGCCTATCTTGTATTTCCAGTGGGCAGCAAAGCCGCGTTCGGCAATGTCGTCCATCTTGCGGCTGCGTATCTGCACCTCCACCCAGTTGCCGTCGGGTCCCATGACGGTGACGTGCAGGGCCCGGTACTTGTTCACCTTGGGGGTGGTGAGCCAGTCGCGCACGCGGTCGGGATGCTTGGCATAGACCTCGGTGATCTCGTTGTAGATGTTCCAGCAGATGCGCTTCTCGGCGCTCTCGTCGTCGCACTCGAACACGATGCGCGCCGCATACAGGTCATACACTTCCTCGAAGGGGATGTGCTTGGTCTGCATCTTGTTCCAGATTGAATAACAGGACTTGACGCGCGTGTTGAACTCATACTTGAGCCCCATGTTGTCGAGGCGCTCACGGATGGGGGCCGAGAAACGGGCGAACAGCTCGTTGCGGCTCTCCTCGCTGGCAGCGATCTGTTCGCTGATGCGTTGGTGCTCGGCAGGGTGGTTGTACTTGAAACTCAGGTCCTCGAGCTCGGTCTTGATGGCATACAGGCCCAGGCGATGGGCCAGCGGGGCATAGATGTAGAGCGTCTCGCCGGCAATCTTGTATTGCTTGTTGGCGGGCATCGACGAGAGGGTGCGCATGTTGTGCAGGCGGTCGGCCATCTTGATGAGCACCACGCGGATGTCCTCGCTCATGGTGAGCAGCAGTTTGCGGAAGTTCTCGGCCTGCAGCGACGCCTTGTCACCGAAGATGCCGCCCGAGATCTTGGTCAGTCCGTCCACGATGCGGGCGATTTTAGCACCGAACTGGGCCTCGATGTCCTCGACGGTGTAGTCGGTGTCCTCGACCACGTCGTGAAGCAGGGCCGCACTGATGCTTGTAGAGCCCAAGCCGATTTCCTGGCTCACGATGGTCGCTACCGCAATGGGGTGCATGATATAGGGCTCACCCGAGCGGCGGCGGATGCCCTGATGGGCGTCGCGCGCAAACTTGAATGCCTTTTCAATGACCTCCACCTTTTTGCGGTGATTGCTTGACAAATAGCCGTTTAACAGGTTCTGATAAGCCTGTTCAATCATCTGGTCCTCGGTATCGGGAGATATGTTGTTGTTCTGCATCATGAGTCTCAAGCGTTTTATTCAAACTACAAAGGTATGAATAAGTTTTCAGTTGCTGGTTCCCGTTTGCCGATTTTTTTGAACGGATGGCTTCGGGTTTTGCTTTTTTGCATTTAGCCTTGGCCCTGGCTGGGCGGACGCACTCCGGGCATGGGCGCTGTGACGTTGAAGCGGCGTTGCCATGTGGCCTCAACGGTGCTCAGGGTGACCGTGCCGTTGCCGATGATGATTTCGTTGACGGGAGAACACCCTTGCGGCAGACGCAGGATGGCGCGCACACGGCCGTTCTGGTCGCAAATCTGAATGCCCATTCTGGTGGCGACCCACAGGTTGCCGTTTCCGTCAAAGGTGAGGCTCCTCACTTGCAGCGACTCGCTGGGGTCGTCGTTGTGCAGCCAGTAGAAGGGCTCGCCGTAGCTCAGTTTGCTGTCCTGCAGGATGAACTGCCACACGCAGTTCTCGGCCTCGTCCTGTATCCATGCCACGGTGGTCAGGTCGGGATAAATGACGCGCTTGAGGGGCTCCTTGTCCACGCCGCCGCTGATCTTGCTCCATCCGTTATCGTCCTCGGCGAGCAGGGCCTGCAGGAAATCGTTCTGGGTCTGGCCCGGGGTGGGTTGTGCGGGCCAGTCGCGCCACATCCACTCCATCACTTGCGGGAAAATCTCGGTAGAACGTTTCACGTTGTGGCCGCCATCGCTCCAGTCGCACTGCACGTCATAGCCTGCAAACTGCAAGGCGCTGGCCAGCATCTGGTTGCCCTCGTACCAGTGGCCGAACAACGGATTCCACACGTCGTTGCTGCCGTCCTGGATAAACACGCGCAGGGGCAGTGGCTCGGTCTTCCTGACCAGGGCCTGCAGGTCGTTGCCGCCGCGCATCGCCACAAAGGTGCCCACGCCAGTGAACACCTTGCCGAACAGGTCGGGGCGGTGCCATGCGGCATTGAAGGCCGCGATGCCGCCGCTGCTCAGGCCGAAGATCATCCTGTCCCCGGGGCGTCGCGACAGGCGGATGGGTTTGCCCTTTTGTGTCTTCATCTGCTCGACGGCGGGCAGCACCTCGTCCTCGAGAAAGCCCGCGAAATGGTCGGTCGTCGAGTCAAACTCGTAGCAGCGGTTGTAGCGCAGCACGGTGCCGTCGGCAGCGCGGATAATGCCCGGCTGCAGGAATACGCCGATGGTCACGGGCATCTTGCCCGCAGTGATGAGCGAGTCCATGACCTCGGGAGCGTTGCACAACACGCCATCGAGCCCCACATACAGGGCCGCCGGCCGCTTGCCGTCGTACTGGTCGGGCACATAAACCCGGAAGGTGTGCGTTGTACCCTCGTAGTACTCCGATTTGTCGAGCACGCCATCGATCATCGTGTGGCCAGCCACAACGCGGAGTAGCACTGTGGCAAACGCCAGTAGCATTATCATTCGTTTGGTCATCATCTTTCTGCTCTGTTTTTATATGGCTGCAAACTTACAAAAAATCCGTCTAAATCACAACCATTCATCTCCAATCACGCTTCTGTAACGGGTGGCTTTGAGGATTATTTTTGGCGGAAACACAATAAAAATACCTCATTTCCGCCAAAAATAAGAAAATATTTGGCGGAATTAAATGTTTTTTATACCTTTACCGCCGAAAATAAAATGATGTAGAAATATGGAAATTATTGGAAGAGAGCGGGAAATAGAGGAATTAGTAAGGCTTAGGGATTCCTCGACCTCTGAATTTGTTATGGTGTATGGTAGGAGACGTGTCGGTAAGACCTACCTGATTAGGGAGTTTTTTGAAGATAAGTTCGATTTCTACCTTACTGGTATCGCCCATGGCAGCAGAGTGGAGCAGTTGATGAACTTTGGCATGACAATCAAGCAGTATGTAAGGAATGGCGATCCTCTTAAGCCGCCAACGAACTGGTATGAAGCTTTCGAACAGCTGAAATCGCTCACCAGCAAATCAAAGAATAAGCGCAAGATCATCTTTCTGGATGAGTTGCCGTGGATGGTGACTCAGAAGTCTGAATTTGTTAAGGCGCTTGAGCTCTTTTGGAATAGTTGGGCCTCGGCACGAACCGATGTGCTGCTCATCGTTTGTGGTTCGGCTTCATCATGGATGGTAAAGAACATTGTGAAGAATCATGGTGGTCTTCATAATCGCATCACCTTCAAAATCAAGTTGAAACCCTTTACTCTCCAAGAAACAAAGCTTTATCTCGAAAGCAGACATATCGAGTGGTCTGAGCAGATGATAGCAGAGTGCTACATGATATTGGGAGGCATTCCTTACTATCTGAAAATGCTTAATGGAAAGTATAGCCTTGCCCAGAATGTGGATCAGTTGTTCTTTAATGAATCAGCATTGCTCGAAGATGAGTTTGAAAACTTATATGCGTCCTTGTTCCGTAATTCTGCCGATTATATACGCATCGTTGAAGCGTTGGCCGAGAAGAAGGTGGGCTTCTCACGAGATGAAATCCTGAAGAAAACCAAAATGCTGGACGGAGGGAGTTTCAGCCGCAAATTGGAGGAACTGGAGCAGTGCGGTTTTATCCGAAAGTATTTGTCCGCTGGAGGCGTGCGCCAAGTTTATCAGTTGGTCGATTTTTACAGTTTGTTCTATGAGACATTCATAAAACGTGGTCCACATTTTGATACCGACAGGTGGATGAATATCATCGATACACCATTGTATAACACATGGTTGGGTTTGTCATTTGAGCGTTTGTGTTTGGCCCATCTGCCTCAAATCAAGCAGAAGTTGGGCATCTCGGGAGTGAGCACCAACACTTACTCATTGCATCATAAAGAAGCTCAGGTGGATATGGTCATCGAACGGGGCGACAATATCGTCAACTTGTGCGTAATGAAATTCAGCGATGATCCTTACGAAATAGATAAGAAGTATGCCGACTCGTTGCGTAATAAGCGTTCGGTCTTGCGGGGAATTATCAAAAAGAAACAAAGCGTCAGCATCGTGATGATTACTGCCAATGGGCTCAAGCGCAACCAGTATTCAGCTGAACTCGTGCAAAATGAAGTTTCCCTCTCAGACCTCTTCAAAGGGAATCACTAGGCAAAAATTTAATTGTCGACGAGTGTTGAAATAATCCCGAGATAAAGACACCCCAGCCCGATATGAAGGCTGTTTTCACGCGGTGCTCGCGTGAATAGAAAATGAAGTGTGCGCCCCGTCAATCGAGGCGCACACTCATGATGCGTTTGTGGTTTGGTTTGTTTTACAGGACTCGGCAGGCGCCCACGTAGCGGCGGCTGTAATAGGACTCGGTGTTCTTGCTCTCGGTCACGCCGCTGCTGCAAGCCGAGTGGATGAAGTGGAACGTGTTGTCGTCGTTCACCTTGGTGACGATGCCCACGTGGCCCACGCCACCGCGGCCCGAACGGCCCTGGAAGAACACGAGGTCACCAGGCTGCAGGTCTTTTTGCTTGACGCGTACGCCGTCAAAAATCTGGCCTCTTGACGAGCGGTCGAGCTCGATGCCGAAGCGCTTGAATACATAGCTGGTGAAACCCGAGCAGTCAAAACCACGGGGCGACATGGCGCCATAGCGGTAAGGAGTGCCACGGAAACGGTATGCGTAATTGATGACTTGGTCAACGATGCTGTTGCGGCTGTTCTGCTCTAACTGTTCCAGAACGGTGCCTTGTTTGCGATTACTCAGCTGCTGTGATTGAGCAGTGAAGCATGAAAGGGAAATTGCAAAGATTACAAATAATGTAGATAAACTTATTTTACTTTTAATAAAACTCATAATAACTGTTTTAATGGGCTGGAAGATTGGCATGCTGCCGGCACTTCTTTAAGGGTCGTCGAGAACGATTTCAACGCCGTGCGCCCTGGTTTGCTGGTGCAAAGGTAGGGCAATCCCGTAACGCGGCCAAGCTTTGTAAACACTTGTAAACATTTTGGAAAAACGCCGTTTTGGATTGATTGTTCCACGCAAAATCCCTTATAATAGTGGCTCGCGGCGTGTTGCATTGTTTAATTATTGGAAATAAAAAATGAAAAAGTTTACACTTTTTAACAATAAATGGCATCCTATAAGATTTATTTTTTGAATTTTTGCTACAAAAACCGGTCTCCGAGTGAAGTAAAAAGCCTCGCCGAATTGCAAAATGCAATCGGCAAGGCCGTTTTTATGAAAAAAGTGATTTTTGCCCCCGTTGGGGCGGGAAAATCGATGCGATTTGCCGTGGAACAATCGTGAAAATTGCGAGGGGCGCAATCTGGTGGTTAATGGCCGCCAAGCAGCAGGTCGATAAGGACAGTCACGTCGCTGATGTTGACACTGCCGTCACCGTTGACATCGGCACCTGCGGTAGCCGTGCCGCTACCGAGCAGCAGGTCGACCAGGTCGGTCACGTCACTGATGTTGACGCTGCCGTCGCCGTTCACATCGCCGACGAGGGTTGTAACTTCTATCTCGGCCCAGCTTGAGCCATTGTACTGATAGGGCGTCCAGTTCTTGTCATTGGCGACGGCGGCGTGGGAGGCGTTGAAGATATTCAGCTCCCCGCTGTCGTAAAGCACGCGCAGGCTTCCTGCTGTAGTCGTGCTGCGGTCGGGAAGATTGTTGACGAGTGCTGTCATGCCTTCCTGGGTGAAATAGTTGCGGTAGCAGTACAGTTGCTGCAACTGTGTGCATGACGAGATGTCAAGCGATGCCAAGTGGTTGGAGTAGCAGTAGAGTTTTTGCAGACTTGTGCAACCCGTGAGGTTAATTGCAGTCAGTGCATTTTCTGTACACATGAGCGTCGTCAAGAGGGCGTTATCCGACACGTTCAATGACGTCAACCTTGCCAGGCCGATCAGCGTGAGAGTGGCGAATTTATTGTTGCCGCACTCCAGGACCTGCAGGTTGTCTGGCGGAGTGAGCGAGATGAGGGCATTGTTCTGACAATACACGCTTTGCAAATTCAAACAATCCCGCAGATAGAGCGTTCTCAGCGAGTTGGAACGGCAATCGAGGCCCTTTAGCGAACTACATCCCCCCAAACTGAGTTGAGTCAACGCATTGCTGTTGCAGTAGAGCCAATTCAGGGAATAGTTGTCATTGAGATACAGGGTCTTGAGTTTCTCTTTGCCTGTTATTGAAAAGATGGTCATCTGGCTGCCGGTGCAGTAAATCTCTTCAATTTGGTGGCAATGATCCAGGTCGAGTTCTGACAGGTGGTTATTATAGCTGGAAAATTTCTTTAACTTCGTGCAGTCGGTTAGATCGAGTCTTCCCAAATAATTATAGCTGCAGTCAAGTTCCTGTAGCTGGTTGCAGCCACTCAGGTAGAGGGATGACAGACTATTGTTGTTACACAGGAGTTTGGTCAGCGATGCGTTGTTCTTTACATCCAGGGTGGTCAGCTGCGGCAAGTTGGTGATATTGAGTGACGTGAAGGCGTTGTTTCTGCAATACAGCGACAGCAACTTGGTGCATGCCGACACGTTGAGCGAGGTGAGATTGTTGTCCGAGCAATTCAACGCCTCCACTCCGGTAAGGCGCTCGATACCCTTGAGGTTGGAGATGTTGCGACCGCTCACGTAGACCCCGGTGCAACCGTTGACATCGCTTGTGGTCATGTAGCCTAAGGGATAGTTCATGAGCATGTAGGAACGGAAGTTGGCATCAGGGAAAGTGTTGGAATTAATCAGTACCGCATAATTGTCGGTAATGTGAATGCTTTGACCATAAATCAGGCTGCCGTCTTTGATAATGCCCTTGTAAGAATTACTGTAGTAGGCATCCGATGGCGATGCGACGGCCTCGTTGCCATTAAGGGTCATAGCGGCAATATTAGAAGCGACGGGGTAGCTGCTGTTACTCGTTGCCAAGAGAACGATGTGGCTGCCCGCATTCACTGTCACGCGAGCCCAGTCATACAGGGCGCCCTTCTTGCCCGATGCCTCGACATTGACATTGGTAAAGGTCAATGTGCTCGAGCTGCTGGTGCCCTTGCCCTCAAAGCCGTACTTGTCGTTGGTGGACTTCACGATCAGTTTGCCGGGACCAGACACGGTAACTGCCACGTTGTTGCTATACACGCCGCCCTCGCTGCCGCCAGTGACGGTCGTGGTGCCGCTAGCGACGACGATTGAGCCCGGCTGGTTGAAGCGGATGACCGATGCCGAGGAGGCGCTCAGGTTATTGGTGCCCACGAGCTTGACAATCAGGCCCGAGCGGTCGCTCTGGATGGCGCGGTTGTCGGTGCCCGTGCGCGTAATGGTGACATTAGTCAATGTCAACGTGTTGTTACTGGGGGTGAAAACCGCGGTGCCGCCAGTGATGTTGCTGCCCGTAATGTTGCTGCAGTTGTCACTCGTGACCTTCACGCCACCAACGTAGAAATTGTAATCGGTTGCCGCCTGTGCGATCAATGTCGCCACCAGCATCAAGAGAAATAATACATTTTTTTTCATAATCAAGCTATTTAGATAACCCCATTGGCAGGAGCAAAAGGTGAATAAAAAACAACTCAGAAGCCATACATATCACTGATTTCCAAAAATTTATTGACAATAAATGCAATAAAATCAAATCACAGCACGCACAACTTGTAGGCAAATTTCGTAAAAATCCTCGACTTATGCAAGAAAATCGCATCAAACTCTCCCCCAGAAAAAAAGCACAAATGTCTTTTAATGACAAAAAACAATATTATTGTTCAATTATTCGGAAAAAAAAGTCAGTTATTCCAAGATATGATACAGGAATATTATAACTTTGCTCCCTAAACTAAGTATATGTCGATATGGCGAGTAATAAGATTCAATTAGAAGAGAAACTTGTTGGGCAAATTGAGGGGGAGTTTTATGTTCCATCTTATCAGAGGGGATATCGATGGGATGAGACTCAAGTAAACGCATTGCTCAATGATATTTATGAAAATGGTGAACAGCCTTATTGTCTACAACCCATCGTTGTCCGAAAGGATAAGCAGGGACGATATGAGCTGATTGATGGGCAGCAGCGTATTACAACGTTATTTATCATCTATAAATATATGGTTAATCGTTGGCCAGATTATATTGAAGATGTCAATTATACACTACAGTATGAGACGAGGATAGAGAATAAGGATTTCTTTGACAAAATAGACAATGACGATCTTGCTAGTTCTAATATCGATTTTTTCTTCATCAATAAGGCCTATAAGACAGTTGAAAAATGGTTTGCTATTCCAAGAGAGAAGAAACCAATTCATGTCGCAGGAAGGTTAACAGAATTCTTTGATAATAATGTGCGAGTAATTTGGTATGAACTTCAAGACGGAGATGAAACTGATGCTATTGCACTTTTCACACGGTTGAATATAGGCCGTATTCCACTGACCAATGCGGAACTTGTGAAAGCCTTGTTCCTGTGTGAATCTGTGGCCACACAAAAAGGCACAGCGCTTAGCAATGATCGTCGTCTGGAGATTTCATTACAGTGGGATACCATAGAACGCGAGTTGCATGATGAAGACTTCTGGTACTTTCTTACCAAGAAGATGACAACGGATTATCCCACAAGGATAGAATTGCTCTTTGATTTTATGGCAGGTAAGAAAGACGGTACGCGGGAACAGTTCTTCACATTCCTCTATTTTAATGAGAATCGAGAGGATTTGTTAAAGCTTTGGGATAAGATTCTTCGTTATTATTATCGCCTGAAAGAGTGGTATAAAAACGACCGTCTGTATCACAAGATTGGATATCTTGTCGCCTCGGGAAGTGCAACCATCGACATGCTGATGAATGCAACGAAGGAAATGCGAAAGTCTGAAATGGACAACTATCTCGATGATGCTATTCGCAGGAGCATAGACTGCAAGAAACCCTATGGCGATTTGACATACGAGAATGATTACAATACGATTACGAATATCCTTTTGCTTTTCAATGTCATTTCATTAATGGACAATGGCTCTGCTTCCCGTTTTCCGTTCAAAGAGTTCAACAAAGATAATTGGAGTCTGGAACACATCCATGCCCAACATTCGTTGAAACTGAATACTCAAGATAAATGGAAAACATGGCTGAAGGCGCACTTAAAGTCTATTGTATCACTAAAGTCAATCATGACAGAGGACCAACAGGTAGCTGCAGCCAACGACCTAATTGAGGACATGGAACAAGCCATCAATGATGAGCACTTGAAGGATGTGACCTTCAATGACCTTTCTGACCGTGTTATCGGTATGCTGTCAATTAAAAGCGAATCATCAGAATATGTGCATTCGCTTTCGAATATGGCGCTGCTGCAGAGCTCGACCAACTCTGCTTTGAATAACTCGTTATTTGATGTGAAGCGTCGTCAGATCATTGAACTGGATTCTCAGGGAAAGTTTATTCCATACTGCACAAAGATGGTGTTCATGAAGTATTATTCTTCAGAAAAGCAGGACAATGTGAGTTTCCATTTTTGGGGTGAAAGCGATAGAGTGGCCTACATAGATAAAATGAATAAAGTATTGAAATCATATCTAAAGGAGGAGATCAAATATGGCAACGAATGAACAGAACAACTGCTTGTTGGTGAGCGATGCCTGCAATTTTCGCAGCATATTTGCGAATACCGATAATGAGCACACGGTGAAGAAGGTGGTGATACCCATTGTTCAACGTGATTATGCTCAAGGGCGCCTGGCCCCCGAAGTGAACCGCATCAGGACCCGTTTCCTGCAAGTCCTCTTTGAGGCATTGACTGAAGATAAGAAAACTACTCTTGACTTCATATATGGCAATGTTGATGAGAACGGTCGACTGATTCCATTGGATGGTCAACAACGCTTGACAACTCTTTTCTTGTTGCACTATTATGTTGCCCGCCATGAAGCCGTAGATGAGAGTGAACAGGCATTTCTGCACAATTTCACTTATGAGACACGTGTGAGCAGTCGAGAGTTTTGTGAGAACCTGTTGAGATTCACTCCCAACTTCTCCCTTCCTATAGCAGAGCAGGTGCGTGATCAAGCTTGGTTCCTATTGGAATGGGAAAACGATCCGACTGTTCAATCCATGCTGGTCATGTTAGATGCAATCCATGATAAATTCAAAGACACATGCGGCTTGTGGGAAAAGTTAATGAACGACAATATTTCATTCTATTTCCTTCCGTTGAGTCAAATGGGCGTGACTGACGAGCTTTACATCAAGATGAACTCACGTGGCAAAGCATTGACACGTTTTGAGCACTTCAAGGCAGAACTGGAGCTGAATTTGAAAGAAGTAGGCCCCATAAGGGCTAGACGTGTCATGAGTAAAATTGATCGTGAGTGGACGGATTTGTTATGGCCATTTCGAAATAGTGGAACTGGCGATCTTCAGGCTGACAACATAACGGATGATGAGTTCTTACGTTATTTTCATTTTATCAGCGATATCATCAGTTACAAGAATGAAGAAAAGGAAATTGATGATGAGTTTGACATTATTGAAAAACAATTTTCAAAGAATTGTAGACTAGTAGCGGAAAACATTAAACTTTTGGAGAATTACTTCGACATTTGGAAAGATATGGATATTGAAGCGTTTTTCGATAGTTATGTGTCAAATGATGGTTACTCTGTTGGCAAGATTTGCATTGATACCCCAAAGAACATATTCAGGGAATGTTGCAGGTGTTATGGAATCCGTATAGCAAAGAACCGTTCCGCTTTCTCTTTGGTACAGACCATCCTTCTCTTTTCCTTCACTCTGTATTTGATGAATATAAAGAATTTGGATGACAAACCGCATGTTACTGATGCAGAATTCAGAAGACGATTGCGTATCGTCAACAACTTAGCAAAGAATTCACCGGATGCCGTTCGTTCGGATAACATGAAATGGTTATTGGAGGTAACCGGAGAGATAATTTTGGATGGTACAGTGGCTCAAGGACGGTATCGATCACGATTCCAAGATAGACAGATGACTGAGGAATCAGATAAATTGATATGGACTTATTATCATCCAGATAAGGCCGAAACATTGTTTCGACTTGAAGATCATCCTTTTTTGAATGGGTTTGTTTCTTCTGTAGGATATAAAAATGCGGATTGGTGCGACCGATTCTATAACCTATTTGAACAGAATTTAAACAACGTCAATCGAGCGTTACTCTCCATAGATGATATCTTTGTGAAAGATGCTTGGCGCTATCAGATTGGCACATCAGATAATCGGCTCTCTACAGGTGTGTGGCGAGATATATTTGGCCCAGTAAAATTGGGAAATAATCTTAGAGATGCATTACAATCCCTTCTAGCTATGCATGAAAAATTCACCGACAAAGACTTGCTGGAAATATCATGGAATTATTTGCAATCTGCAAGGGAAATGCCGGTAAGGTATTATCTTGTAAAGTATTCACAGATGATGCCTAACAGATGGGGCAAATACTATTGGCGTGGAGATGAGAAAACGCCACGCGATACTTACCATGTCCAAATGATGATGACTGAGCTCAGCTCAGGTGGAATGAATTATGATATATTCTTAAAAGCATTGTACGAAATTGCGGGTCGCGGAAAGGTGGGTATGGATCTCGGTGACTATTCTCAATGGGAATACAACAACTATGGTGTTAATAAACTCCATCTCAATAATCAAGGAATGTACCTCACTTTGGCTAATAACCGGTACTCGGTTTATAAGCAAGATGACGATGAATTGATTGATACTTATGACATTCAACAGAATGAAGATGGCATTGACATTGAGGATCGCGTTCTTGCGGGACTTAGACTGCTCAACAAATATATGCATCTATATGATGAAGATGACATCAGGCTCTTCATCAATAGATGCCAATGGACGTTTGCCAAAACTATGCCCCAATGCCCACATGAGTATATCGTCAAGGACAAGTGCCCATTGTCTGCCGAAGAGTTTGAGCACTTCGTCTGGACACAACGTGTGCTTGGCTCTCCCGAGGATTGGGGCTCATATCGTCAGCCGTATTTATACATTGACGGGTACAAATACTGGACTATGGGCTGCGAGTTAGAAGCAACCACAGTAATTAATCGAGCAAAGGTTAATGAGTGACATGATGACAATTGAAGATGCTTTGCGTTTGGCGGTTGAAGCGCATGACGGACAAAAGGATTTGGACGGCAAGCCTGTGATTCTTCACCCTATGACTGTGGGGCTTGCAGGACGTAACCGCGAAGAGATTATTGCCGGGTTGCTGCATGACGTGGTTGAGGACACAGATTTCACGTTTGAGGATTTGCTTGATCGTGGAGTGGATGAGTCCATCGTGGAGGCGCTAAGGCTACTGACGCACAGCAAAGATATGCCTTATGAAGATTATGTGCAGCGCATTGCCCAGTCGGGTAATGAGATTGCTATCCATGTGAAATACAATGACCTATGTCATAACTTGAGGCGTGGTCGTGCTGGAGGCTACTGGCGCATTGTCGAGAAACATGAGAAGGCAATGGCAATCATTGAACCGTTAATTAAGAAAGAGCCGTGACAATAGAACAGGTTATCACTTTTTTCAAAGATAAAGAAGATGCGCCTTGCCCCATGAGTGAGCGATTGGTCGGTGCGGGCTACCAGCAGAAGGATGGCGGTTACATCAAGCGAGCCAAGAAGGAAGGGATGGTGGTTGACTATACCAGGAACAGTCCTTCCCAGTATTGGCATTTAATGACATTTGCTTATAGCCGTCCACCGCAGGAGAAGTTCACAAGAACCATCCAGTGCGGAGAACTGATCTTCTGGATGGCTGAGGCATCAGGCAGCGTGTCTCCAGATGCTCTGGAAAAGTTGGTTGATGCCATCGCCAACAGAGCCATCGGTTTCGACGGAGACCGTCCCATCTATGACAGAAGGCACTGGAACAAAGAAATCCAGCGCCTTTGCTTTGATGCCATTAAGATGGTTGTCGAAAACCACAATGATTGAATATAATTACTTCTCGATCACAACTCGATTATCTTTCCTCGATCGAAGGTGAGGTGTTCGTTGTGGGAGACGTAGCCGAATTGGTTGCAGAGGCAGCGGGTGGTGCCGATTGTCTTATCAATGTTGCGGTGGGAATGGCCGTAGATCCAGTAGTCGATTCTGCTGTCGGCGATGTAGTCGGCCAGCTCCACGGTGAAGGCGCCGTTGATGCGGCTGCCCCGGAACTCCGGGGCAACCAGTTGATAGGATGGGACATGATGGGTGACGACAACCTTGTGCTTGGCTTGGCTGGAGCTGACGGACTTCTTAATGAAGTCGAGGCAACGCTGGTGTTCATAGTTGAAATCGGAATACCTCAACAGGTTCTCGCCATAGACGATGCGGTAAAAGTCGGCCACACCTCGCTCGGTGACGAAAGCGTTGTCCATGTCGATATGCGCCCACAAGGTGGACATAATGAAGTCCACATCCTGGATCGTTACGACCTTGTTATAGAAGTAGTGGACATTGGGACGGATTTCGCCCACCAGTCCGTCCTGCATTGTCTTCAGGTCGTAGTACTTATAAAACTCGTGGTTGCCTAGTGCGACCAGCACTTGCTCAAAGTTCTCGGACGCCCAGTTCCAGAACGGATGCACGCTGTACATGTCGTCCCCCAGGTACCCCGTGTCACCCGCCAAGACCAGGATATCGCCCTTCACGTCCATAGGGCCGTTGTCCCTTAGATACCGCCAGTTATCGCGGAACTCCAAGTGCAAATCAGATGCAAATTGTATTATCAAAGCCTATTCTGTTCTATCTTGTTGTGAAATCAGCTGTTGAAATAGTCAAAGCCGGTGATTGTGTCCACGAAGCGATGGACATAGTTGCGGTTGGTGGAAGGCCACTGGAAGCCATAGCGGTAGAGCACCTGTGTGGTGTAGTAGTTGTCCGATTCTATCCAGCGCATCTGGTGGGTGTTGCTCAGGTTGTAGGCCATCAACGGGCGCAACAGCGTGACGAGGTCGGGATTATCCATCATTCGATCCAGAGCCTTCTGGAACTCCTCCTTCTCTACACGCTTCAACGTGATGCCGGAGTCGGCAAAGCCATTCAGGATATCGGCTAAGTACGGGCGGTGGATGTTATAGGGATGGAACACGGTGCACTCCTTGGGTGTCGTAGCCAGCAGCATGATGGCATGGGCGACATCGTCAACAGGCGAGAACTCGAAGACCTCGCTGAGCGCCTCATAGGGCACCATACCAATGATGACGTAGGCTCGGAGCAACGCCAGGAAGTTATTGGTGCTGAAGTTGATTTGGAACTCACCGTCCTTTTGACGGGCCGAGAGATTGCCCACACGCATGATCTTGGCATTGAGGCCGTGATGGGAAATGGCATCAAGCACCAGCTCCTCGGCCTTGAACTTGGAATAGACATATTTGTTGGCATCGATATTCTGGCCGAGCCACAAATCCTGCTCAGTGAGCTTGACGTCGGGTCCAGGCACACCATCGACACTCAGACCCGCTATGCTGATCGTCGAGATATGGATGAGACGCGAACCGGTGCGCAGACAGAATGCGATGAGGTGGCGCACGCTCTCAATGTTGACCAGTTCGATATCGTTGCCTGCCGAGAAGTGCTTCACGTTGGCCACGCAGTTGACAACGGTGAGGCCCTGGCAGTCAAGGGCGTCGAGGGTGCCTGGCTTGGTAATCTCGGCGACAAATGCGGTGACTCGCTTGTCAAAGCATTTAAATGCCTCGGTATCACCGAAATAATAGAAGAACATGGTCTTGAGGCGGCGCATCGGGTCTTCGCCACCACTGGCACGCAACGGACAGTAGATATGGCAATCGCTTGTCGTCAGCAACTCGTTGAGGATGTGTATGCCCAGATAGCCCGTGGCACCCGTGAGCAAGACGTCACCGACGGGCTGGCGCTCGCCGTCAAGGAAGGCCTGCAGGTTGTTACCCTTGAGTTGGGCGTTGAGGGCCGAGAGTTTGGGGTCGGCTGCAGCCGCTTCATCGACCTTCACGGGGGGTGCAACGCTCTTCGCCTTTAACTCTTCACCTTCTTCATCCTTCTCTTTCACAAAGGCTGCCAATTTCCTTGGCGTCGTGTTATTGAAGAGGTCGTTGAAGACAATCTGCACACCGTGCTTGCTGGCTTCCACGATGACCTTGATGGCGTTGAGGCTGGTACCACCAATCTCAAAGAAATCATCGAGGGCGCCTACCTGCTCAATACCCAAGACCTCGGAGAAAATTTGGGCAAAGAGTTGCTCGGTTTCCCCTTCGGGAGCCACATAGTCGATGCTGCGACTCAGTTCGGGCATGGGTAGCACCTTGCGGTTGATTTTGCCGTTGGGCGTCATCGGCATGGCATCAAGGCGCATATAGGTGTCGGGCACCATATACTCGGCCAACGACGATGCGGCAAGAGCGGCGCGGAGGGATTCATCGTCAATGTCAGAACCTTCGACCACTGTATAGTAGAGCACCAGATGCTCGTTGCCCATCACCTTGCGGACCTCGGCAGCAGCCTGACGGATGCCTTCGATGTTGAGAGCTTTGCTTTCGATCTCACCCAGCTCGATGCGGAAGCCACGCAGCTTCACCTGCGTGTCAATGCGTCCCATGTACTCAATCTGTCCGTCCTCGTTCCAACGGCAAAGGTCACCGGTGTGGTACATGCGGACAGGACGTCCCCAGCGGTCTTGCCGCACGAACGGACAATCGACGAACGACTTAGCTGTGCGCTCAGGCAACCTCCAATAACCGCGTCCCACCTGGATGCCGGCAAAGCACAACTCACCTGCCACACCCTGGGGCACTAGGTTGCCAGCCGTATCGACAATGAAGTTCCAGTTGTTCGCCACACTCTCGCCGATGGGGATATTCTCGATGCGCTGGCCTGGCGGGATGCTGTAGTAGGACGTGTCGTCGGTACACTCGGTGGGACCATAGACGTTGATAATCTCGATGTGGTCACTGAAGACGCCATCCATCTTCTCGCCGCCACCCGTGGTGAAACGAATGGGCAGATCGTCGAAGGTGTTGAGCAGCAGACAAGTCATAGCCGTTGAGTAGCCGCCACCAGTAATCTGATGGTCAAAGAGGAACTGGCGAATGGAATTCAGGTCTTTGCGTATCTCGGTCGGCATGATGTGGAACGAGCCGCCCAGCGTGAGCACGGGATACATGTCCTCGATGTGGGCATCAAAGGAGAATGAGCGGTGGCCGCTGATGCGGTCGGCAGCTGTCAGTTTCTCCATGTCGATGACCACGGCGATGAAGTTGCGTAAGCCAGCCTGATGGAGCATGGCGCCTTTGGGTTTGCCCGTAGAGCCCGAGGTGTAAATCATGTAGGCCAGGCCGTCGGGACGGGAAAGGTCGATAGCGCCCATCGGAGAGGCGTCAGCCACCGATTCCATAAAGTCATCGATAAAGAACGTGCGGGCCATGGCAGTATCGAAGTTTCCTTCGGCCTGTTTGGCGGCAAGCACTTCATGAGAGGTGATGAGCACCTTGGACTCGGAGTTATCGAGCATATAGCTCAGTCGCTCGTTAGGATATTCAAAATCAAGGGGAGTATAGGCGGCACCAGCCTTGTGGATGGCCAGTACCGACAGCGGGAATTCCTTGGTGCGGTCAAGCATGACGCAGACAAAGTCGTCGGGCCGCACGCCGAATTCAATGAGTCGGTGGGCAAGCATGTTCGAGTAGTTGTCCATCTCGCCGTAGGTCAGCTGGCTGTCTTTATCCACCACGGCAGGGGCATCGGGCGTGCGCTTGGCCTGTTCGGTAAAGAGGTTG
>JAEEGI010003001.1_pt1 | contig 40649 bp, 35 predicted proteins | sample 8958751 | NCBI WGS metagenome assembly JAEEGI01 (sample SAMN16246545, study PRJNA631951) | gut metagenome | biome: gut microbiome; feature: rumen; material: KS-attached | host: Bos | place: Iran: Karaj | collected 2018-10 | reverse complement strand
CTGATTGCATTGCGCGGAGAGACAGGGATTCGAACCCTGGAACCGTTTTTGACGGTCACACGCTTTCCAGACGTGCCTCTTCAGCCACTCGAGCATCTCTCCAAACGGGACTGCAAATATAGAAACTTTTTTTGAAAATGTACTACCTTTGCAAGCGTTTTTGTGTGAAAGATATGCGATTCAACAGAAGAAAGGTGATTGGCTTTGCAGCGGGTATCGTGGCGGGGGTCTCGTATGGCATGAACCCTTTGTTTGCCAAACCGTTGATGGAGGCGGGCGTGTCCGTGATGACAATGTTGTTCTTCCGCTATTTCCTGTCCGTCGTAATGCTGGGGATATGGATGTTCCTGCGCCGCGAATCCTTCCGCGTGAGCGGGAAGGAATTCCTCCTGCTGGCGGTGCTGGGCCTGCTGTTCAGCTGCAGCAGCTTGTTCCTGTTCGAGTCCTATAGATTCATCCCTTCCGGACTGGCCACGACCATCGTCTACCTATACCCGGTATTCGTGGCACTGATGATGGTGGCGCTGGGCAATGTGCCCGACTGGCACGTATGGGTATCGATCGCTGCGACCTTCGCCGGAGTTATGCTCCTCTGCAAGCCCACCGGTGGCGTATCGCTCCACTGGGGCGGCCTCGCACTGGCCGCGCTCTCCGCGCTCAGCTATGCCTGCTATCTGGTGATCGTCAACCGGTCCAAGCGGATCCGCCATATTTCCGAGCATACCTTGACTTTCTACGCCCTGGCTATCGGCTCTGTCCTCTTCCTGACATGCATGCTCGCCGGGGGCGGCCCTTCGCTGCAGGGCATCAACTCCCCTTCCGCCGTGGGCAACCTCCTGGGCCTCGCGATCTTCCCGACCATCATCTCGCTCCTTGCCCTGGCAGTATCCACGCGCCATATCGGGCCGACCCGCACTTCCGTACTGGGCGTATTCGAGCCTGTCACGGCCATCTTGATCGGAACGGTCCTGTTTGCAGAGCCGATGACAACCGGCATGCTCGCCGGTATCGCCATCTGCCTAGCGGCCATCCTTTTCATGGTCATCACCGAGAATGCCGCCCGGCAGCAGTCCTAAATCAGGATCCGGGTCCGGCGGCGGTAGCCGGCGTAGCCGGGCTTGCGTTCCAGCTGGCGCCGCTCCATCATCGGGATGCTGATGAAGAGAAAGAGCGCCGTCATGGCCAGCGGGCCGGCGATGTACCAGGCATCGACGGAGAATCCGACCAGGGAGACATACATCACCCAGATCCCCCACCAGAACTGCACCTCACCGAAATAATTGGGGTGTCTCCCCCGCCGCCACAATCCCAGCTCACAGACTTCGCCGGGGTGCGCGGCGCGGAAGCGCCGGCTCTGCGTGTCGGCCACCAGCTGGATCGTGGCGGAAGAGACGCACATGGCGAATCCCAGCCAGGTCAGCAGGTTGGCACCCACGCCGCTCTCCAGAATGCCGAAGCCCGGCAGCATCGCGAGGAAGACCACCAGCGTCGGCACCATGTTGAGCCCGAACAGGTTGGTCAGCTGGAAAAGGAAAGGGGCCTGCATCTGCCGGTAGCGCGTATAGCGCCAGTCTTCGTGGGCTAGACCCTTGAAGGTAACCGCCCAGTTGGCCGTCAGGCGGATGCCCCAGTACCAGACGGCGGCCAGCAGCAGGATGGCCGGCAGCGAGCGGGAGCCGCAATGCACGGCCCAGGCAGTGAACATCACCGGCGGCAGCACGCTCCAGTAGGGATCATACACCGAGACGTTGGAGAAAAGAAGCCCGAAGGCCCAGGTGACGAGCGTCGCCACCACGTCGGCGAGCAGCAACGCCCAGAGGGCGGGCATAGCCGGCGAAGCCAGGCGCCAGGTCGCGAAGCCGGCCAGCGCAGCCACAACGTAAACGGCCAGCACGATGCAGAAGCTGGCTCCGCGGGAGAAATCATTCTTCATTCGCAAAACCTATTACCAGGCCCAGCCGATCTGGTTCTCCTGCAGGCGCGTGCCGGGTTTGGCACGCAGGAAGGGCATCTCCGGAAGATTGCCTTCCGCGTCACGCGGAAGGTACAGGTCGCGCGGGTCCGTGGACACGAACATCGCAGCCCCCTCCTCCACGGAGATGGTGCCGAATTCATTGTCCCGCAGCGTACACTTCGTCTCGTCACACAGTGCGAGATCCTCTCCGCCCGTGTGCCAGGACAGGTTGGCCGTCAGGATGTGGTCGTAGCCCGGAACCCGCTGGTTCTCTCCGGCACCCGGACCGCGGCGGTTGACCATGTTGAAGTCCCGCGGATTCATCGCGGCGCTGTTGTTCTCCCAGCGGTTGCCGGCCAGGTGGTAGTTGGAATCGAAGCCGTTGACCTTGTTGCGGTAGGCCACGCAGTGGTGGATGTAGTGGCTGGGGCAGATGGGCGGGCAGCGCGTAGGGCCCGCACCCAGGGCCCAGCCGCCGCTCTTGAAACCGTTGCCGTCGCCGGCCTTTTCGAAGGTCTCGTTGTCATAGGGGTCGGCAGTGGGCTGGAAGCCGTTGTAGAAGGCCCAGCAATGGTCGATCTCCACCGGCGCCGCACAGTGGATGAGGTCATAGCCGTCGTCGGAGTTGCGCCAGGCGCGGCAGCCGCGGATCACGTTGCCGACCTCCCAGGGATTGGCCATGTGGAAGCCGAAGCCGTCCACGTTGCCGCCGTAGGCTCCTTCGGAGAAATCGTCGTAATTGTTGTAGGCGTCACAGTTGAGCACCAGGTTGTAGGATCCGGCGGTCTGGTAGAAGCCGATGGCCATGTTGTGGTGCATCGAGAGGTTCTCAACGATGCAGTGCGAGCCCTTGCGGGCCGAGACGCACTCGGACTGCGTGTGTCCCTTGATCCGGACGGGCAGGCCCACGATCTCGAAATTCTTCAGATGCAGGTAGTCGGCACCCAGGTAAAACGCGGCGAAACGGTGCTTGCCGTCGAGTTGCAGCGCAGAGAAATCGAAGACGGGGCGCTCCCCCGGATAACCCATGAAGCAGGTACGGTGCGCAGCCGTCCCACCCTTCTCCAGAGCGAAGACATAGGCATACAAACTCTCTTGTTTCATCACCTGTGCATCAGTGATATAGTAGGTGCCTGCCCGGAAACACAACGTATCTCCGGAATTCATCTTCCCGTACGCAGCGGGGAGCGTGGCCATCGGGGCCCGGAGGCTGCCGGGATTGGTGTCGCGGCCGTTCGGAGCGAGGTAGATGACCTTGGCGGTCAGCGGGAGGCAGGACATGCATGCAAGCAGCAGGATCAGGTTTTTCTTCATAACGGCAATTCGGTTTTGTACTGAGACAAAGTTAAGAATAAAATAGCTATCTTTGTAAGACATGGAAAAGAAACTCGTCATCATCCCGACCTACAACGAGATCGAGAACATCGCCAAGATCATCGCCGCGGTCTTCGCCATTCCGGGCGCATACCACATCCTCGTGATCGACGACGGCTCCCCCGACGGGACGGCCGCCGCCGTCAAGGAGTTGCAGGCCGTCCACCCGGACCGCCTTTTCCTGGTGGAGCGCAGCGGCAAGCTCGGCCTCGGCACGGCCTATGTGACCGGCTTCAAGTGGGCGCTGGCGCGTGACTATGAGTACATCTTCGAGATGGATGCCGATTTCTCCCACAATCCCGACGACCTCCCGCGCCTGCTTGCGGCCTGTACGGAGGGCGGCGCCGACATGTCCGTTGGCTCGCGCTACTGCGACGGCATCAATGTCGTCAACTGGCCGCTGAGCCGCATCATGATGTCCTACTGCGCCTCCATCTACGTCCGCACCGTACTCGGTTTCAAGATGTTCGACAGCACCGCAGGCTTCGTCTGCTACTCCCGCAAGGTCCTGGAGACCCTCGACCTGGACGCCGTCCGGATGAAGGGCTACGGCTTCCAGATCGAACTGAAATATACCGCCCACAAACTGGGCTTCCTCATCGCCGAGGTCCCCGTGGTCTTCGTCAACCGCAAGGAGGGCACTTCCAAGATGTCAGGCAGCATCTTCGGGGAGGCGTTCTGGGGCGTGCTCGCCCTGCGCTTCCGCAAACTCCACCCCGTTCAGCAATGAAAGAGATCTATATCCAGCACATCGCCGGTCTCCTCGGACTGAAGGACTGGCAGGTAGAGAATTGCGCCGGCCTGTTCGAGGACGGCGACACCATCCCCTTCATCAGCCGCTACCGCAAGGAGAAAACCGGCGGGATGGACGACGTGGAGGTAGCGGAAGTCCGACACTGGGTGGACGTCTTCGCCGAGATGGAGAAGCGCAAGGAGACCATCCTGCACACCATCGGCGAAGCCGGGGCGCTGACGGACGAACTGCGTGACAGGATCGAAAACACCGTCTCCTCGACGGAGCTCGAGGACCTCTACCTCCCCTGGCGGCCCAAGCGGCGCACGCGCGCCACGGCCGCTCGGGAGCTGGGTTTGGAGCCGCTGGCAGACCTGATGTGGAACAACAAGACGCGTAACCCGGAGCAGGACGCGCGCAAGTTCGTAAAAGGCAAGGTCGAGAGCACGGAGGCGGCGCTCGCGGGGGCGCGCGACATCGTCGCGGAGCGCCTCAGCGAGACAGCCGTGATCCGCGAGAACCTCCGCGGGATCTTCCGCCGTCGCCGGATCACGGCCGGCGTGACCAAGGCCGGCCGCGATAGCGCCGAGGCGGCCAAGTACCGGAGCTATTTCGATTTCAAGATGCCGCTGGATCGCATCCCTTCGCACAACCTGCTCGCCATCCTGCGGGCGCAGAACGAAGGGTATCTCAGCGTCGGGATCGACGCCGACCCCGAGAAATGCGGTGCCAAGATCTACTACGACTTCTGCCAGGAACACGGCTATCCTGCCGGTCCGCTTGCCGACCAGATCAAGACGGCGGTCGCGGACTCCTACAAGCGCCTGCTCGAACCGTCCATCAGCGGCGAGGTGCTGCGCGAGGCCAAGGAGAAGGCCGACCTGGAGAGCATCCGCGTATTCGGTGAGAATCTCCGCCAACTGCTGCTGAGCGCTCCCGTGGGCGCCAAGCGCACGATGGCCATCGACCCCGGCTACCGCAACGGATGCAAGATCGCCTGCCTGGACGAGCAGGGCAACCTCCTCTACCATACCATCATCTACCCCCATCCGCCGCAGAACGAGAAGGTCAAGTCCATCATGGCCGTGCAGCAGATGCTGGAACGCTACGACATCCAGGCCGTCGCGATCGGCGACGGCACGGCCTCGCGCGAAACGGAGGATTTCATGCGCCGCATCCAGCTTCCGGAAGGATGTAAAGTATGGACTGTCAGCGAAGATGGAGCATCCATCTACAGCGCTTCTGAAATTGCGCGCCGGGAGTTCCCGGACGAGGATGTGACGGTGCGCGGCGCCGTGTCCATCGGCCGGCGCCTGATGGACCCACTCGCCGAGCTCGTCAAGATCGACCCCAAGAACCTCGGCATCGGCCAGTACCAGCACGACGTGGACCAGGCGCTCCTCAAGGAAAAACTCGACAATACGGTGGAGAGTTGCGTCAACGCCGTGGGCGTGGGCCTCAACACCGCCTCCCCTTACCTGCTCTCCTATGTTGCCGGCATCGGCCCCGCCCTCGCGGAGAATATCGTCGCATACCGCAGCGAGCACGGCGCGTTCCGCAGCCGCGCGGAGCTGCGCAGCGTCCCGCGCCTCGGGCCGAAGGCCTTCGAGCAGTGCGCGGGCTTCCTGCGTGTGCGCGACGCCGAGAACCCGCTGGACAACTCCGCCGTGCACCCTGAGTCCTACGGCATCGTGGACCGGATGGCGCGCTCACTGGACGTGACGACCAAGGAGCTCGTCGGCAATGCCGAACTCTGTGCGAAGATCCAGGCGAAGGACTTCGTAACCGATACCGCCGGCCTCCCTACCATCAACGACATCCTCAAGGAACTCGCCAAGCCGGGCCTGGACCCGCGCGAACAGGCCGCGGAGTTCTCCTTCGCGGAAGACATCCACACCATCGAAGACCTCAAGGTCGGGATGGAACTGCCGGGAATCGTCACCAACATCACCAATTTCGGCGCCTTCGTCGACATCGGCATCCACGACGACGGACTCGTGCACGTCTCGCAGATGGGCCCGCGCGGCACAGACCCCACCAAGGTCGTCAAGCTGCACCAGCAGGTCCGCGTCAGCGTGACTGCCGTCGACCTCGACCGCGGCCGCATCTCCCTGCGACTACTAAAATAATTCGGAAAACTCCGAAAAATATTAGGAGATTCGAAAAAAGTGTTTATATTTGCAGGGAGAAATCCTGCAGATATGAAAGCACGACTCACCGTTAAAGAAGAAGAAATCATGCAGATCGTCTGGGCCTCAGGCGAACTGTTCATCCGTGACATCGTGGCCCGGATCCCGGACCCGAAGCCTTCGTACAATACCGTGGCCACCCAGGTCAAGTTCCTGGAAGAGAAGGGGTTCCTGAAGCGTAAGCCCATGGCCAACAGCTTCTGCTACTCCCCTGCCATCTCCGAGAAGGAGTACCGGGGCACGACGGTCGGAGACCTCGTGGCCCGCTACTATGACAACTCCTATTCTCTGCTCGTGTCCCAGTTCGTCGAGGACGACAAGATGGACCTCGAGGAGCTCAAACAACTGATCGCCACGATCGAAAACAAACGCAAGGCATGACCCCGTCCCTCTTATATCTCGGGCGCGCGAGCCTGTACCTCGCGATCTTCTACGCCTTTTACCTGCTGGTGATGCGGCGGACCACCCTCTTCCGCTTCAACCGCATCGCATTGCTGTCCGGCACGGTGGCCTGCCACCTGCTGCCGCTGCTGCGCCTGCGGAAGGTTATCCTGCAGGCAGCAGCACCTGTGCCAGTGGAACTCCCCATTCCGGCGTCTGCTGAGCCTGTCCCGGCGGCTTCCGCCCCATTCCCCTGGCTCACCGCCCTCTATCTGGCTGGGGTGGCCGCGGTCCTGCTGCTCTGCCTGCTGTCCGTTCTGCGGACACGGCGCATCATCCGCAGCGGCACCCCGCAGCCTTGCGAGGGCTGCCGCCTGACGCTCGTGGACCGCGACGTCCCCTCCTTCAGTTGGGGCCGCCGGGTCTTGATGAGCCGCGCCGACTACGAACGCTACCCCGCCATCCTCGCCCACGAGTTGCAGCACATCCGCTGCCACCACACCCTGGACGTCCTGCTGATGAGCGCGGTCTCCGCCCTGCACTGGTTCAACCCGCTGGTGTGGATCGCCCGAGCGGAGCTGCGGCTCCTGCACGAATACGAGGCCGACGAAGGCCTCCTCAACCAAGGCATCGATGCAACCCAATATCAATTACTCCTGGTGCGGAAAGCCGTGGGAGAGCAGCGCTTCTCCCTGGCCAACGGCTTCAACCACGCCAAACTCAAACAAAGAATCGCCATGATGCAGCACAAAAACACTTCGGGCTGGATGCGCCTTGCCTACGTCGCGCTCCTCCCCTTCCTTGCAGGGACCATGTTCCTGTGCAACCCCGCCCGGGCGGAGATCCGCCCCGATGCTTCCGAGGCGACCGTCGCAGCGCCTGACACTACGGGCAAGACCGTCGTTCCGTTCTCATTGGTCGAGAAAAAACCGACCTTCCAGGGCAACGACGCCGCCACCTTCAGCAGATGGGTCGCCCAACGGCTGGTTTATCCGGATGATGCCAAGAAGGCCGGCATCCAGGGCCGCGTGATGATCCAGTTCACCATCTGCGAAGACGGCGTGCTCCGCAACGCCAAGGTCCTGCGCGGGGTCAATCCAGCGCTGGACGCCGAGGCTCTCCGCGTGATCAGTTCCTCCCCGAAATGGGAGCCCGGCCTTCAGGACGGCAAGCCTGTCAATGTCACCTACATGTTCCCGGTCATCTTCCGGGCCCGTGGAGATGGCAGCGAACCCACTGTCATCTCCGTCGAAACCCGCTCCCGCCAGGATGGCTCCGTGGTGGATGCCGGCCCCGTCGTAACCAGTGAGCCGATGGGCAACAGGATCCAGATCCGTGGACTGAACGGCGGCGAGCCCCTGGTCTTCGTGGACGGCAAGAAAGTCGATGGAGGTATCAAAGCACTCCAGGAGATCGATCCCACCACCATCCAGTCCATCGATGTCCTCAAAGACTCTACCTCCATCGCCAGATACGGCGCCGATGCCAAGAACGGCGTCATCCTCATCCACACCAAGAAGTAATGAAGGCGCGGCCCCTCCTTCTGGCATTCCTGATCTCCTGCACCCTCTCTGCGCAGGAGATCAGTGCCGTGCGGGAGCTCAAGCAACTCTGGAAATACGACGAGGCCGTCGCGACGCTGACACAGATGATGGCCGAGCAGGGACCGCAGCCCATCCTGCTGGAGGAGCTGGCGGACTGTCACTACCAGAGCGGGAACACCGCCGGAGCGCTGGAGCAGTACACCTTGCTCTCAGAACTGAAGCCGGACAAGCTGCTCTACAAGCTCCGCCTGATGAGCCTGCTGTACCGCGGCAAGCAGTATGAGCCGGTCATCGGCCTCGGACGGGCTGTCCTGCAGCGGGACTCCATCACCCAGGTGCTTTCGCTGGTCGGTGACGCCTTCAACCAGCTGGAGCAGCGGGACTCGGCCGAATGGTACTACCGCCAGGCCCTCGCCCGCCGGCCGCTCAATGAGTCCGTACTCAACAAACTCTGCAGCATCCTGCTGCGCCGGGAACAATACGACGAAGTCCTCGCGCTCACGGACGCCTTCCTCGCCGAAGAGCCAGGCAACCTGACCATCCTGCCCGTCCGGGGCGTGGCGCGCTTCGCCAAGCAGCGCTACGAAGATGCCGAGGCCGATTTTGAGCGGATGCAGAAACTCGGCGAAGACGGCTATGCCGTCCACTACTACCTGGGTCAGTGCTATGAGAAAACCGGCATCTATGCGTTTGCCCTGAAGGAATACAGGACGGCCTGGCAGCGCGACTCGTCCGACGTCGGCCTGGCGCTGACCATCGCCAGGATGACGGCGGACGTCCGCGTCGAAGGCTGGAAAGACTGGTACGACAAGGCCCTTGAGATGCTCAAACCCGATCCCAAGTTCATCGCCACCACCCTCTCCGCCCACCAGAATTACGCGCTCTCCGCTTACCGCAACGGCGAATTCAACCTTTGCATCGAGGAATACAACAAAGTACTGGAACTCAATCCCCGGCACTACGCGGCCTACTACATGGTCGCCCAATGCTACGAGTATAAGAAGGATTACAAGTCCGCCCTCGCCTGGTACAAGAAAGCCCAAGCCGCTTTCGCCCCCGGCACCCGCGGCCGCGAGATCGCCGAGGGCGGAGCGGAGCGGATGACCGCAGAATTATTCTTCAGATCGGATTCCGCCGGGGAGCCGTAACATTCCTGAAATCTCTGCGTCTTAAAAAAAAAGCATATATCAGAATCAACATGAGATCCTTTCATCTTTTCCTTTTGCTCTGTGCTGCCGTTCTCCTGCCGGCCGCCTGCACCCCGAAGGCGCCTGCCACCGGTGCCCTGATCCTGGGTGAAGCCTCCGGCCTGGACCCGGATGACCGGGTCTATGCCGCCCTTTTCCACCAAGAGGGAGACGTGGGCACCCGGGTCCAGACTGACACGCTGCGGGACGGTCACTTCTCCTTCCGGCTGGACTCCCTTCTCCCGGAGGGGAATCAGTATTCGGTGATGCTCATCCGCTATCATAAGGTGGAGCGCGGAGGGATTCCCGCGGATGTCGTGAACGTCGGCCCAGAAATCTATCTGGAACCGGGCGTCACGGTCCGCGTCAAGGGAGAAGCCGGGCGTCTCAGGAATGCCCGGATCAGCAGCCCTGTCCGGGACCAGCAGCTGCGCCAGCGCTTCATCCGGAAGATGTCCCGCGAAGACTGGAATGCCATGAATAATCTCCAGGCTCGCCGGTACCACGTAACGTACCAACTCTATGGCGAGGAGCATACCCCGGCGCAGCAGGATTCCCTGAGGAGGTTGGCGCAAGAAGACCTGAATACCAGTAAAGAGATCAGCGAACGGTTGTCGCAGCAGACGCTGCGGTTGCTCGAGACGGAAGAGATCGGCCAATACGCCCTCTGGTTGATGAACTCGGAAGCAAGGTTTGCAACATCCAATGGGCGCGACAACCGAGAGGCTCTGCTGCACCTGCATGAGCGGCTTTCGGATGACCAGAAGGCGACCCGGGAAGGCATGGAGATCCTCCAATACCTCAATCCCGTCAAGACGGTAGGCAGCGAATCACCCGTTCCGGACTACGACTATGTGGACAAGGACGGGAAAACCGTCCGGCTTTCCGACTTGGCCGGGAAATGGATCCTGCTGGATTTCTGGAGCGATGGATGCGGCCCTTGCCGCAAGGCGGTCCCCGAACTCGGCGCCGTGAGCCGCGAGTTCCAGGACCGGCTAGAGGTAGTCAGCATCAGCCTGGACAAGGAAAGTCTCTGGCGGAGGGCCTCGAAGGAGCACGGGATCTCCTGGAATGACTGGATGGACCCCAACGGCTCATCCGGCAGTGTGCGCTCCTACGGAGCCAACGGCATCCCCACCTTCGTCCTCATCTCGCCGGACGGCATCATCCGGGACATCCTCGTCGGCTATGGCGAAGGGCGCCTGCGCCGCGCCGTCCAATCGGCACTGTCGACATCCGGTTTGTGACATTTCTTCGTATCGTCAATGCATGAACGGCTGACTGATTATCAAGTTATTACGAAATAACCTTCGGAGTTTTATCCGAAGGTTATTTCGTAACTTGCTGGTTCTGAGCGGTTATCCCCGGTTCCGGGAGTCGATGCAGATGGTGACGGGACCGTCGTTGACGAGGGCGACCTGCATGTCCGCGCCGAATTCGCCGGTGCCGACCGGGCGTCCGATGGCATCCGAAAGGGCTGCGCAAAAAGCTTCGTAAAGAGGGATTGCGATTTCATGGCCGGCCGCGCCGATATAGGACGGCCGGTTGCCTTTCTTGGTGGATGCCATCAGGGTGAACTGGCTCACGACGAGGGCCTCTCCCCCGGCTTCGACGACGCTGCGGTTCATCACACCGGCCTCGTCGTCGAAGATCCGCAGGCCGGAGACCTTGCGCACCAGCCAGTCGATGTCCTCCGGGCCGTCTTCGTGGCCGATCCCCAGCAGGATCAGCAGCCCCGGCCCGATGGCCGAACACTGCCGCCCGCCGATCGTCACCGAGGCGCTCCGGACCCGCTGGATGACAACCCGCATAGGCCTTTACAGCAGCATTACGTAAATATCGCGGAACTCGATGGGGCCGCCTTCGCTCTGGAAGCCGATATAGCCTTCCGTGGCCTCGGCGACCGCCTCGTTGACCAGTTCACCGTTGACAATTGCGGAAATCTTGCCTCCCTTGCAGACGATGACGGTCTCGTTCCACTCCCCGTCCGCCTTCTCGGGATCCTGCTCCGCCATGGGCGGCTTGCGCCAGGAAGGACCACCCTCGACCCCCTCCAGCGGCACACCGCTGAAGAAGAATCCGAAGTCGCGCTCACGCATCTGCATCTGGATTCCCGTGGGCCAGACCTTGTCGCCTTCCTGCAAGCGGTTGAAGATGCCGCTGTCTGCACGGCCCTCGGTCCAACGCCACCCCACGTGAAGGATGTAGTCGCCGTACTTCTTCTCCGTACGGATGTAGCCGTTGGGGACGCCGCTGATGTGGAGTGCGCCGTCCCGGACACTGAAGGTCGGCTCGGCGGGCGTCGATGCATCCTGCACCGTCTCCGCCACGAAATACACCCACCCGTCCAGGGTCTTGCCATTGAAAAGAACTTCCTTCTTCGGCCCGCACGCTGACAGGACGAAAGATACTAACGCTAAAAGCAAAATGGTTTTTCTCATAACATCAGATAATTATCGCCTAAAGATAAGCATTTTTCCCAAACACTCATCCAGAATGCGTATGCGAGACAGGCAGCTGCCTGCGAGCAGCATTCCAGACGGAAGAGATTCCGGGTCACGCCCGGAATGACAGGGATCAGTCCTCCGAGGCAATCTGCTTGAGCTCGTTGCGGTAGGCGGCGAGCAGGCGCGAGGTGGAGATGAAGCCGAGGTACTTGCGGTCCTGGTCCACGACCGGAAGACGCCAGGCGCCGGTGCGGTCGAATTTCTTCATCACCGAATCCATCTTCTCCCCGACATAGATGTAGTCCGGGGCGGATTCCATGATATTGTAGACATGATAGGTATCGTACTTGGACGGATCCAGCAGCACCTTGCGGGCGGTCGTCAGGTCCACCATCCCCTGGAAACGCCCTTCAGCGTCCAGCACGGCCATCACCGCCGCATCGGTCTGCGCGGCAATGGAGACGATCTCGCGCAGCGAGGCGTCGATCTGCACGCGCGGATACTTGTCGCGGATCAGTGCATCCACATGCATCAGCGTCAGCACGGCCTGGTCGCTGTCGTGCGTCAGCAGGTCGCCGCTCTGCGCGATCCGTTTGGTATAGATCGAATACTTCTCAAAGATCCGCACCGTGCCGAAAGTCACGGTCGAAGTCAGGATCAGCGGGATCAGCAGCTCGTAGCCACCGGAGATCTCGGCGATAAGGAAGATCGCCGTCATCGGCGCCTGCATCACGCCGGCCATCAGCGCCGCCATCCCCACCAGCACGAAATTCTGCTCCGGCACCCCGCTGCCCAGCAGGTTCAGGCAGCGCGACACCACGAAGCCGAGGATGGCACCGGCGAAGAGCGTCGGACCGAAGGTGCCGCCGACGCCCCCGCCGGCGTTGGTAGCCGTCATGGCCAGCACCTTCAGGAAGAAGATCAGCGCGAAGAACACCGGCACGCCCCAGGGGGAATCCAACAGGAAATCCAGCACGCTTCTGCCGTCCAGGTCGATCTCCTGCCCGTTCAGCAGCGCGCCGAGCGAATCATACCCCTCGCCGTAGAGCGGCGGGAACAGGAAGATCAGCAGGCCCAGCGCCAGCGCGCAGATCCCCCAGCGGAGATACGGGTTGGAGATCTTGCCGATGCGGTCCTCCAGGCGCAGGGTCATACGCATGAAGTACAGCGAGCCGAAACCGCCCACCACGCCCAGGATGATATAGAACGGGATATTGCCCATCGAAAAAGGCGTCAGCGTACAGGCGAACACCGGGGTCTGGCCCCGGAAAATATAAGACACCACCGTGGCGGAAATCGTGGAGACCAGCAGCGGCAGCAGCGAAGTCATCGACACGTTGAAGAGCAGGATCTCCAGGGTGAAAAGCACGCCCGCGAGCGGCGCCTTGAAGATGCCCGCCACGGCGCCGGCGGCGCCGCAGCCCAGCAGCAGGGTGATGTTGCGGTACGACAAGCCGAAGGCGCGGCCGACGTTGGAGCCGATGGCGGCGCCGGTGTAGACGATCGGCGCCTCGGCTCCCACGGAGCCGCCGAAGCCGATCGTGATGCTGGAAGTCAGCATCGACGACCACATGTTGTGGGGCTTGATCTTCGAATCGTTGCGGGACACGGCCAGCAGGGCCTTGGTCACGCCGTGGCCGATGTTGTCCCGGATCACGTAACGCACCAGCAACAACGAGACCAGCATGCCGATACCGGGCAGGACCAGATACTGCCACTCGTAGTTGGCATGGAATCCCCCGTTGAGCAGGTGTTTGACCGTCCGGATGGACCAGTCGAGAATGACGGCGGCGCACCCGGAGAGCACGCCGACCATCAGACTCAACAGAAGCAGTTTGCTTTGTTCAGGAATATGTCTCGGAAAAAGTCGCACTAGGCATCCGCTCCGTCATCATCTCCGCCGTACTGGGAGATATTGTCGTCAGGAAGGGTCTCGCCTTCGGACGAAGCGGCGGAAGAGGCTCCCGCCACGGACTCGACCTCGGCTTCCTCCTCACCCTCGAGCCAGCGCTCGATGTCGTCGGGATTGTCGATCTGAACCTTGATCTTCACCAGGTAGATCGCGTCCGGGATCTCCACCAGCACGGCGTAGAAAGGCGTGCCGTCGGGTTTTGTATATCGGGTAAGGTCGGGAAGATAGTCGCTGAAGCCTTTCGGATACTTCTCCGCGAAAGCCGCAGCAAGTTCGGGAGACATGTTTTCGTAACTGACGATGTGGCGTTTTTTATTGTCTTGTGCCATAGAGGTTAGATTTTGCTGCAAGTATAGTTACTTTTTTCTGAAAAATAATGCCTTCTGCGCCTTTTTTTTCGCAGAATCGCGCTCGACGAATACGGGCTTCATCGTCCTGGGGTCGATCCCGGACCAGAACATCACCGAGGAGCTGGTCATCGGTGTCGGCATGAAGTCCTGGACCTGCTCCATCCAAATCCCTTTGAGGCAAGGATTTGCGGCGAGACGGCGCATGTCTTCGAGGGTGCAGCCCGGGTGTGAGGAGATGAAATACGGCACCAGTTCGGTGTGCGTGCCGTTCTCCCGGTTGATCTTGTCGAACTCTGTACGAAGGCGCTCGAACAGACGGAAAGAGGGCTTGCCCATGTAGTACAGGACCTTGTCTTCCGTATGCTCCGGGGCCACCTTGAGCCGGCCGGAAGTGTGCTTGAGCATCAGGTCGCGCAGGTACGGCTTGCCGGTCTCGTCCAGGAAACCCTTCTCATCCAGGAAAAGGTCATAGCGCACGCCGCTGCTGATATAGGAGTGGCGCACCCCCTTGACGGCGTCTACCGCACGGTAGAGCTCCAGCAGGCGCGCATGCGAACGGTCCAGGTTGGGACAGGCCTTCGGGAAGATGCAGGACTGCCTGCGGCATTTCGCGCAGAGGTCCTGGTTGCGTCCGCGCATGCCGTACATGTTGGCCGACGGGGCGCCCAGGTCGGAGATGTTGCCGTGGAACTCAGGCATGGCCGCCAGTGCGCGCACCTCTGCCAGGATGGATTGCTCGCTGCGCGACTGGATGAACTTGCTCTGGTGCGCCGCGATCGTGCAGAAGTTGCAGCCGCCGAAGCAGCCCCGGTGCGTGATGACCGAGTCCTTGATCATGTCGTAGGCCGGAATGCGTTTGCCCTTGTAGCGCGGGTGCGGGAGTTTGGTGAAAGGCAGGTCCCAGCAGGCGTCCATCTCTTCGGTCGTCGCCGGCGGATACATCGGATTGACCTGCACGTAACCCTCCCCCACCGGCTCGACCAGCGTCCGGGGATGGAGGACGTTGGCCTGGATCTCGATCTCCCGGAAATTCTCCGCAAACGCAACCTTGTCCTGACAACACTTCTCATACGAATGCAGCAGGATCGGAGATTCCGGGTCAGGCCCGGTGGAATGGCGGAAACGTCCGGTACGGTAAAAAGCGAGTTGCGGTATCTTCTCGATCTGCCGAAGATTTCTCCCGGCCTCGATGGCGCGGGTGAGCTCGAGCATCGGACGCTCGCCCATGCCGTAGCAGAGCCAGTCGGCCCCGCTGTCCACGAGGACCGACGGCATCAGCCGGTTGTCCCAGTAGTCGTAGTGCGTGAGGCGCCGCAGCGAAGCCTCCACGCCGCCGATGACCACCGGCACTTCCGGCCACAGCTGCTTGAGGATCCGGGTATAGACCGTCACGGCGCGGTCCGGCCGCTGCCCGGCCTTACCCTCGGGCGTATAGGCGTCGTCGTGGCGCAGGCGCTTCGCAGCCGTGTAGTGGTTGACCATCGAATCCATGGCCCCGGCATTGACCGCGAAATACAGCCGCGGCGCGCCGAGCTTGCGGAAATCCCGCAGGTCGTCACGCCAGTTCGGCTGCGGCACGACCGCCACGCGGTACCCGGCTTTCTCCAGGTACCGCGCGATGCAGGCCGTGCCGAAACTGGGATGGTCCACGAAAGCGTCTCCCGTGAACAGGATGACGTCGATATAGTCCCATCCCAGATTCTGGACCTCCTTGGCGGAGGTCGGAATATTACATTCTCTCCGGTAAGTCAATGCCCAGGATCTTCATGCCCCGGCGCAGGACGCCGGCGAGGGTCGAAATCAGCTCGAGACGCATCTTGAGCACCTCCTCGTCCGGCTCCTTGAGGATCGGGGTCTCGTGGTAGTACTGGTTGAACTCCTTCGCGAGGTCATAGCAGTAGTTGGCGATGACCGCGGGAGAAAGCGCAGCGGCGGCTTCCGCCACCTTCTGCGGGTAAGCACCCAGGATCTTCACAAGCCGGATCTCCTTCGGGCTCAGCTCCACGGCCGGGTTGAGCGCAGCCTCGAGCTGCCGCTCGGCCGCCTTGCGGAGGATCGAGCAGATGCGGGCGTGGGTGTACTGGATAAAGGGGCCCGTGTTGCCGTTGAAGTCGATGGATTCCTTGGGATTGAAGAGCATCTTCTTCTTGGGATCCACCTTGAGGATGAAGTACTTGAGCGCACCCAGGCCGATCTGGCGGTAGAGGCGCTCCTTCTCATCGTCGGAGATGCCTTCGAGCTTGCCGCTCTCCTCGGACGTGGCCTTGGCCTCCTCGTACATCTTCTCGATGAGGTCGTCGGCGTCCACGACCGTGCCCTCGCGGGACTTCATCTTGCCCTCGGGCAGTTCCACCATGCCGTAGGACAGGTGGAAGATCTGGTCCGCCCAGTCGAAGCCCAGCTTCTTCAGGATGAGCTTGAGGACCTGGAAATGGTAGTTCTGCTCGTCTCCCACCACGTAGATGTGGGAATCGAGCTTGTATTCGCTGAAGCGGCGCTCGGCCGTGCCGAGGTCCTGCGTGATATAGACGGAGGTCCCGTCGGAGCGGAGCAGAAGCTTGCGGTCCAGGCCGTCGGCGGTGAGGTCGCACCACACCGAGCCGTCCGGATCCTTGACGAACACGCCCATGTCCAGGCCGCGCTGCACCAGTTCCTTGCCGAGCAGGTAGGTCTCATGCTCGTAGTAGGTGCGGTCGAAGGTGATGCCCAGGGCCTTGTAGGTCTGCTCGAAACCGGCGAACACCCAGCCGTTCATCATCTCCCAGAGCTTGCGGACGGCGGGATCGCCCTCCTCCCACTTGACAAGCATCTCATGGACCTTGTCCATCACGGACGGGTCCTCCTTCTCCATCTTGGCGAACTCCACGTAGCAGTCGCCCACGAGGTGGTCGCCCTTCTTGCCGGTGCTCTCCGGCGTGGCACCGTCGAAACGCTCCTGCCAGGCATACATGGACTTGCAGATGTGCACGCCGCGGTCGTTGACGAGCGTGGCCTTGATCACCTCGTCACCGGCGGCCTTGAGCAGGTCGGAGACGGAGGCGCCCAGAAGGTTGTTGCGGATATGGCCAAGGTGCAGGGGCTTGTTGGTGTTGGGCGAGGAGAACTCGACCATCACGCGGCGGCCCGTGGCGGGAAGCTGGCCGTAGGCCTCATCCCCGGCCACGGCGGCAAGCGCCTCACGCCAGTAGATGTTGGACAGGCTGAGGTTGAGGAATCCCTTGACGGAATTGTAGGCGGCCACCTCCGGGCAGTTGGCGACGAGCCAGTCCCCCAGGGCGCAGCCCGTGGCGTCCGGGCTCTGGCGCGTGACGCGCAGCAGCGGGAAGACCACGAGGGTGAAATCCCCTTCGAACTCCTTGCGGGTCACTTGAACCTGCAGGGTATCGGGGGCGACATCTGCCCCATAAACGGCTTTGACGGCCTCTGAGGCCTTCGCAGCGAGGAATTGCTCGGGTGTCATCAGCCGAGGTAGGTCTTGAGGAGTTTGCTGGCGGACGGTTTCTTGAGCTTGCGGATGGCCTTCTCCTTGATCTGGCGGACACGCTCGCGGGTGAGGTCGAGCCGCTCGCCGATCTCCTCGAGGGTCATCTCCTGGCAACCGATGCCGAAGAAGGACTTGATGATCTCGCGCTCACGCGGCGTGAGGATCTGCAGCGCACGCTCGATCTCCGTGCTGAGGGACTCGTTGGTCAGTCCCCTGTCGGCGCTCGGGGAGTCGTCGTTGGGCAGCACGTCCAGCAGGCTGTTGTCCTCGCCCTCGACGAACGGGGCGTCCACGCTGACGTGGCGGCCGGACACGCGGAGCGTATCGGCGATCTTGTCCTTGGGGATATCGATCATCTCGGCGAGCTCGTCCGTGGACGGCTGGCGCTCGTTCTCCTGTTCGAACTTGCCGAGGGCCTTGTTGATCTTGTTGAGGGAGCCCACCTGGTTGAGCGGCAGGCGCACGATGCGGCTCTGCTCGGCCAGCGCCTGCAGGATGGACTGGCGGATCCACCACACGGCGTAGGAGATGAACTTGAAGCCGCGGGTCTCGTCGAACTTCTCGGCGGCCTTGATCAGGCCGAGGTTGCCTTCGTTGATCAGGTCAGGCAGGCTCAGGCCCTGGTTCTGGTACTGCTTCGCGACGGACACGACGAAACGGAGGTTGGCACGGGTCAGCTTCTCGAGCGCCTCCTGGTCACCCTTGCGGATACGCTGGGCGAGTTCGACTTCTTCCTCCGGGGACACCAGCTCCTCGCGGCCGATCTCCTGGAGGTATTTGTCCAGGGATGCGCTCTCGCGGTTGGTGATAGATTTGGTGATTTTGAGCTGTCTCATATGCTGTTGAAAACTGTTATCTGGATCTGTCCATCCAATTATACGGAACAATCCCGCGTAAGTTTCACACTTGCGCGGGATTTTTTCCGATGAATTATCAACAGTTCTACTCGTCCTTGCCGAAGCCGAAGTAGCCGGGACGGCCGCTGGCCGTGACGCCCTCGATGAAGATGGAGCGCTTGCTCTTCTTGGCGATGTCGATGACATCCTGCGGCTTGGTGACCTTCTGGTCGTTGACGAAGCGGATGATGAATCCATCCTCGCCGCCTGCGCGGGCCAGCTTGCCGTTGCCGGCGGAGACGATCAGCACACCGTTCTCGGCGGCCTTGAGCTGGGCGCCGTAGAAAGCGACCGTACCGTCGCTGGCCACCGTGCCGTCGGCGACGTTGCCGTCAGTGAAGGACACGGTGAATTCGACTTCCCTGCCGTCGCGGAGAGCCTTGACCGTGGCCTTGTCGCCCGGGTGGTAGCTGTTGACCTTGGCCTGGAGCTCGGACATCGTGGCGGTCTTGGTCCCGTCGATGCTGATGATCACGTCGCTGGCCTTGATGCCGGCCTTGTCGGCGGCACCGCTCTTGACGACATCAGCCACGTACACGCCCTCGGGGGTGCTGACATTGAGCTTCTGGTTCTTGATGAGCTCGTCCGTGACGGTGGCGCCCTGGATGCCGAGCATCGCGCGCTTGACGGAGCCGAAGTCGATCAGGTCGGAGACGACCTTCTTGACGATGTTGGAAGGTACGGCGAAGGAGTAGCCGGCGAAGGATCCGGTCGTGGAGACGATGGCGGTGTTGATGCCAACCAGCTCACCCTGCTTGTTGACGAGGGCGCCGCCGGAGTTGCCGGGGTTGACGGCCGCGTCGGTCTGGATGAAGGATTCGATCTTGAACTCACCCGTGTAGTTGGGCATCTGGCGGCCCTTGGCGCTGACGATGCCGGCGGTGATGGTCGAACGGAGTTCCTCGCCCAGCGGGCTGCCGATGGCGAGCACCCACTCGCCGAGGCGCAGCTGGTCGGAGTCGGCGAACTGGACGGTCGGCAGGCCGGTGGCGTCGATCTTGACCAGGGCCACGTCGGTGGCGGGGTCGGTGCCGATCACGGTGGCCTCGTAGGTCTTGTTGTTATTGAGCGTCACCTCGATCTTACTGGCGTTCTCGACCACGTGGTTGTTGGTCACGATGTAGCCGTCCGGGCGGATAATGACGCCGGAGCCGCTGCCCTGGCGCTCAGGTGCCTGGCCGCGGTAGCCGCGGCCGCCGTACGGATCCTCACCGAAGAAGAAACGGAACAGGTCGTCCATCTGCGAAGGGGCGCTGGACTGGCGGGGCTGGATGGTCACCTTGACATAGACGACAGCCTCGACGGCGGTCTCGGCTGCGTATGTGAAGTCAGGATAATCGGAAAGTGACAAATTGACAGTACGGACTGTCTGGCCGTCGGGAGAATAGACGACCTGCTCGTCCCCGCTCTGGGCGGGAGATGCTGTTTTCACGATACCGTAGGCGGTCAGGCCGCTCACAAGCACGGAGAGCAATACGGTAATTAAGCCTTTCTTCATATAATCAAATTTTAATGTTTTGTCCGGGGCAGGAAAAAGTCAAATTATATGCCAAAATCCCAGAATTATTTGTTAATTTTGCGAGAATGAACTTTTGGAATAACCAGAATAATTAATGAAGTCAGATATGGAATTCAACGTTTCAAGCGCCGGCCTGCTCAAGGGCGTCCTCGATGTCTCCAAGGCGATCCCCGCCAAGACCGCCCTCCCGATCCTGGAAAATTTCCTCTTCGTCCTCAAGGACGGACAACTGGAGATCACCGCCTCCGACCAGGAGCTCACGCTCCGCACCGTCGTGGCCGTGGAGAGCACGGCTGACGAAGGCAGCATCGCCGTGCCGGCCCGCCAGATGATCGACCTCCTCAAGGCCCTTCCCGACCAGCCTATCACCATCAAGACCGCCGGCGAAGGCTCCTTCGAGTGCATCTGGAGCAACGGCAATTCCTCCCTGCCCTACTTCCCTGCCGCGGACTATCCCGAGATCAAGGGCGCGGGCAGCGACGCCCGGACCGCCACGGTCCCGGCCAGCGTGCTCGCCGAGGGCATCAGCAGCACGATCTACGCCACGGCCGACGACGAGATGCGCCCCGCGATGAACGGTATCTTCTTCGACATGGAGCCCGAGACCACGACCCTCGTCGCCTCCGACTCCCACAAGCTGATCTGCTACACGACCCGCGCGTTCAAGACCGCGGAGAAGGCCTCCTTCATCCTGCACAAGAAGCCCGCCGCCGTGCTCAAGTCTATCATCGACAAGGACGACGAAGACGTCAGTATCGCATTCGACTCCTCCACGGTCGTCTTCACCGTCGGGGAGACGATGATGGTCTGCCGCCTGATCGTCGGCAAGTTCCCGGAGTACCGCCGCGTGATCCCGCAGAACAACGCCAATATCCTGCGGATCGACCGCGCCCAGCTGCTCAACACGGTGCGCCGTGTGGCCGTCTGCGCCAACAAGGCCTCCAACCATATCAAGTTCGACCTCAAGACCGGCCAGATCGAGATCACGGCCCAGGACCTCGGCTTCGCCCTCGCGGCCTACGAGAAGCTTCCGTGCGACTACAACGGAGACGAACTTGGCATCGGCTTCAAGTCCTCCTTCCTCATCGAGATCCTCAGCAACATGACCTGCGGGACCGTGGTGATGAAGTTCGCGGACCCGCGCCGCGCCGCGCTGGTCGTCCCTGCCGAGGAAGAGGAAGAGAGCGGCAAGATCTGCGGCATCCTGATGCCGATCATGGTTTCTTAATTTTCGGACATGCAACTCAACCTTTCCCGGCCGCTGCTCTTCTTCGACATCGAGAGCACCGGCCTGAATATCCCTGCCGACTCCATCGTGGAGCTCAGCTTCGTCAAGGTATTCCCCGGCGGGGAGCAGCGCATCAAAACCTGGCGCATCAAGCCTTGGGACTATGAGCGCCGCTGCCAGCGCCCCATCAATCCGGAGGCCTCCAAGGTCAACGGCATCACCGACGACATGCTGGTGGACTGCCCGACCTTCTATGACGTCGCCCCCGAGGTAGCGGAGTGGCTCCGGGACAGCGACCTGGCCGGCTTCAACTCCGCCAAGTTCGACCTGCCGATGCTCGCCGAGGAGTTCGAGCGCGTCAAGCTCGCCGGCCTGGACCTGGGCGTAGACCTCCACAGCCCCCTGATGGTGGACGTCCAGAACATCTACCACGCCATGGAGCCGCGCAACCTGCGGGCCGCCTACCGTTTCTACTGCGGCGGAGAGGACTTCGAGAACGCACACAGCGCCGAGGCCGACACGCTGGCCACATACGAGGTGCTCAAGGCCCAGCTGGACCGCTACCAGCAGCCCGAGAAATACCGCGAGCAGGTCCTCAAGAACGACGTCGCCTCCCTGGCCGCTTTCGTCGGCAAGAAGTACATCGACTTCTCGGGACACCTGATCCTGGACGACCAGGGAGAGGTCCTGATCAACTTCGGCAAGCACAAAGGCAAGACAGCACGCAAGGTCTTCGACACGGACCCGTCCTACTTCGCCTGGATCCAGCAGGGCAGTTTCACCCTCGACACCAAGGCACAGTTCGCCAAGCTCGAAGAGCAGTTCAAGCGCGAGCGGCTGGCCGCCAAGTGGAACGGCCGCCTCTTCTGAGCACAATACAGTCCGCACATGGAGAACGAACAGATCATCGCCCTCATCAAGCGGGAAGTCGTCCCCGCCATCGGCTGCACGGAGCCGGCCGCCGTCGCACTCTGCACCGCATACGCCACCGAAGCGCTCGGCGTCCGCCCGGAGCGGATCGAGGTGGAGCTCAGCGCCAACATGCTCAAGAACGCCATGGGCGTGGGCATTCCCGGGACCGGCATGACCGGACTGCCGATCGCCGTCGCGCTGGGTGCACTGATCGGCAAGAGCGGATACCGGCTGGAAGTCCTGAAGGATGTCTGCCCCCAGGCGGTGGAGGACGCCAAGGCATACCTGGCCGGGAAGCGGATCTCCATCCGGCTGACTGAAAGCAGCGACGAAGTCCTGTACATAGAGGTGGCCTGCCTGGCCGGAAACGCCCGTTCCAGGGCCGTCATCGCCCGGAGCCACACCAACCTGGTCTACCAGGAGGGTCCCAGCGTCCCGACGCTGGACCGCCTCGGCACACTGGTCCCCACAGCGGAGCAGGCAGCTGACGATGATGAGCTGACCCTGCGGCGCGTCTATGATTTTGCCACGACGGCTCCGCTCGAGGACATCGAATTCATCAACGAAGCCCGCCGGCTCAACGAAGCGGCGGCAGAAGAAGCCCTCAAGGGCAACTACGGCCACGAACTCGGCAAGACACTCTCCCGCCCGCTCGGCAAGGGCATCATGGGCGAATCCATCTTCAGCCACATCATCAGCGCCACTTCCTGCGCCTGCGACGCCAGGATGGCCGGGGCCATGATCCCCGTGATGAGCAACTCCGGCAGCGGCAACCAGGGCATCGCCGCCACCCTCCCCGTCGTGGTTTTCGCGCGCGAGAACCATAATACAGAAGAGGAGCTGACCCGCGCCCTGGTCCTCAGCCACCTGACGGCCATCTACATCAAGCAGAGCCTGGGGCGCCTGAGCTGCCTGTGCGGCTGCGTGGTGGCCTCCACCGGCAGCAGCTGCGGCATCACCTGGCTGATGGGCGGCGGCTACGACCAGGTCTGCGCCAGCGTCAAGAACATGATCGCCAACCTGGCAGGCATGGTCTGCGACGGTGCCAAGCCCAGCTGCGCCCTCAAGGTCAGCAGCGGCGTGTCCACGGCCGTGCTCAGCGCCATGCTCGCCGTCCAGAACCATTCCGTATCCAGCACCGAGGGCCTGATCGAGGACGACGTGGACCGTTGTATCCACAACCTCACCCGGCTCGGATCCGCCGGCATGCAGGAGACGGACAAGATGGTACTGGACATCATGACCCACAAGAAAAATACTTGAATCGTTTAGGAGATTTCAATATTTTTACTACCTTTGTGGTCCCATTGCCACTTTAGCTCAGTCGGTAGAGCAGCGCATTCGTAACGCGCAGGTCAACAGTTCAAGTCTGTTAAGTGGCTCAAAAAATAAAGCAACCTCTTCGGGTTGCTTTATTTTTTGAACCACTCGTTCCACTATGACCGGGGGGCGTTCCCCCCGGACCCCCTGCGTCGCTTTGCTCCGGACTTTTTTTCGTGCCACACCTATTTGCGGCCATTTTTGACGAGAAGTGTCAAAAACCGGGGGTATTTTTGCACCATGGGAAATTATGATCAATTCTTGAAGGGCCTGACGCGGGAGCAGCAGGAGGCAGTGACGGCGACGGAGGGACGCGTGCGCGTGGTCGCCGGAGCCGGCTCCGGCAAGACCCGCACGCTGGTCCACCGCTATGCCTTCCTTCTGAACACGATGGGCATTCCCCAGTCGGACATCCTCTGCATGACTTTCACCAACAAGGCAGCCCGGGAGATGAAAGACCGCATCTCCGTCCTCTGCCCCGGCGGCGCGGCCGGAGACTTCGTCACGACCATCCACGGCTTCTGCGTCAAGTTCCTGCGCGAAGAGATCTTCCGGCTCGGCTACCCGGAGAACTACCTGATCTTCGACGAGGAGGACATGAAGACCCTGATCAAGGAAGTCCTGGAAGAGAACGGGATTGCCCGGCGCAGCGGCATCGTCGGCGAGTACCTGGACGAACTCGCCGCCTTCAAGGCCGCTGCACCCTACATCCCGCGCTTCGTCGTCCCCACAGCCCCGCTGAAGCCGGAAGAGACCCCGGTCCTCGGCCAGATGGTCCTCCGTCAGAAGCGTTACTTCGCGCTGGACTTCGACGACCTGCTCTACTACACGCTGCACATCCTCAACAACTTCCCCGAAGTCCGCGGACGCTGGCAGCGGCAGTTCCAGTACGTGATGGTCGACGAGGTACAGGACTGCGACCGCTTCGAGTGGGAACTCTTCACGATCCTGAGCGGGCACTACGGCAACCTCTTCATCGTCGGCGACGCCGACCAGGCCATCTACGAGTGGAAAGGCGCGCACCCGGAACTGTTCGTGAACTACGCGCCCGACACGGACATCTGCCTGAAGGAGAATTTCCGCTCCGTTCCTAACATCGTGGCCGCAGCAGACAGCATTGTGGCACGCAACCACAACCGCCTCCCCCGGACTTCCGTCACGACGCGCCCGGCGGGCGGGACGCGGACCCTGTTCGTCCATTGCCGCAACGAAGAAGCGGAGGCCGCCCGCCTGGCCGCGCATCTCAAGGCGCTCACGCGCAAGGACTTCGGCTGGAAGGACATGGCCGTCCTGTACCGCGCCACCTACCTGTCCCGGAGCATCGAACAGTGCTTCATCCGCGAGAAGGTTCCCTACACCATTTGGGGCGGGGTCCGCTTCTTCGAACGCAAGGAAATCAAAGACGCACTCGCCTACCTGCGCCTCGCCGCCCTCGACGACGATCTGTCCTTCAAGCGCATCGCCAACGTACCTTCCCGCAAGATCGGCCGGCAGACGATGGCGGGCTTGCAGGCGGCCGCTTCCGCGCGGGGCTGCTCGCTCTTCCAGGCACTGAGGGACAGCGGCCTCCCCCGGCGCAACAAAGCAGCCGGCCGGCTGGTGGACGCCATCGGCGAGGCCCGCGCAGCCCTGGATTCGGAGAGCATCTCCGCCACGCTGGAGCACCTGCTGGCTGCATCCGGTTTACTTGAGATGTACCGGGTTGACACGGAAGAAGACAGGCTGGAAAACCTCCAGGAACTGTTGAGCTCAGTCCGGCTTTATGAAGAACAGAACAGGAACGAAGAGGACCTGGGTGTACGCACCTACCTCCAGGACATCGCCCTCTACACCAACGCCGACTACCGCAAGGACAACGACAAGGTGCGTCTGATGACCATCCATCAGGCGAAAGGACTGGAATTCCCGGTCGTCTGGATCTACGGTCTCAACGAAGGGATCCTGCCCAGCCACAGGACCGTCCGCGAACGCGGAGAAGCCGGGCTGGAGGAAGAACGGCGCCTGATGTACGTCGCCTGCACGCGGGCCATGGACCGGCTCTTTTTCTCGGACTCGGAAGGATTCAACGTCCAGAATTCCCTCAACAAATACCCCAGCCGTTTCATCCGCGAGGCGCAGGATGAGATGGGCCCCCTCTACGACGTCGAAGGCGAGGTCAGTGCCGAACTCTGGAAAGGGACGGACCGGATGATCGCACAGACCGGGGACCGGGAGCCTGCCGCTGAGAACGGTCTCGACTTGGGATCCGAAGTCCACCACAGCGTTTTCGGAGACGGGGTCGTCGTCGACACCGACGCCGAAACAGGATCTGTAACCGTTTGTTTCGCAGGATTCGGCAAGCGCAGGATCAACCCTGCCTCGCTGGAACCCGTGAAAATATAAAAAAAATGTAACAATACGCCCCAGAATGACGCACGATGCGGTTTATTTATTACATTTGATATTTGAAAACGATAACCTTTCACAATTTAAACCATATAATCATGACAAAGGAAGAGATTGTTAAAGAGGTTGCAGTCGCCACAGGCGTTGATAGAAAAGAAGTTGCAGCCATCGTTGAGAGTTTCATGGAATCCGTCAGGAATTCTGTCGCATCCGGGGAGCCGGTATTTTTAAGGGGCTTCGGCACCTTCAGCCTCAAGCACAGGGCCGCCAAGCCCGCGCGCAACATCACGGCGCAGACCACCATCCTGATCCCGGAAAAAGATATTCCGCACTTCAAGCCCTGCGAAACGTTCAAAAAGAACGTCAATAAGGGATAATTTGCCGAAAATTATTCACTTATCGGTAGATATTTTTGGGATTTCCAAACATAATTGCTATCTTGGGCATCGTAAAAGAAATTCACAAACCCTTTAAACTAGTTTATTATGGAAGAGATCATCGCCAAAATGAAGGAGCAGATCGCAGCCATCTGCGCAGACATCGACAAAGTCGGTAACAAAGCAGCCCAGGCCCGCGTCCGCAAAGCCACCCTTGCCCTTGAGAAAATCGCCAAGGAGTATCGCAAGGTTAGCGTGAAATAAACCTTCAGAACGCAAGATGCCGGGCTACTGTGGAACTCCACGGTAGCCCGCTCTCTTTTCTGAATTAATTGTTATATTTGCACTGATATAACCAATCACGAAACAATGAGACTCGAAGGAAGAAGACAAAGCACCAACGTCGATGACCGGCGTGGTATGTCCGGCGGCGCCGTTGCCGGCGGTATCGGCCTCGGCGGCCTGATCATCATCGGACTCATCTCCCTGCTGATGGGAGGCAATCCCATCGAAGTCCTGCAGCAGGTCGGCGGAGCCGGCGGCACGGAGATTCTCTCGCCGAGCGGCCGCACCCCGACGGCCGAAGAGGAGGAACTCGCCGTATTCTCCAAACAGATCCTGGCCGGCACCGAGGATGTGTGGACAAAGATCTTCGCCCAGAACGGACGGAAATACATCCCGCCGAAGCTGGTCCTCTACAACGACTATGTGCAGACTGCCAGCGGCACGGCCTCCGCCCAGATGGGCCCGTTTTACAACAGCGCGGACCAGACCGTATACATTGACCTCTCCTTCTTCTCCACGATGAAGCAGCAGATCGGTGCTGACGGCGACTTCGCCTATGCCTATGTCATCGCCCACGAAGTCGGACACCACGTGCAGTATCTGCTCGGCACCCTCCAGCAGGCCCACAACCAGATGTCCCGCGTAAGCCAGGCCGAGAGCAACCAGATTAGCGTCCGGCTCGAGCTCCAGGCCGACTTCTATGCCGGTGTCTGGGCACATCACGACAATGCGATGTACAATTCCCTGGAGCCGGGAGACATTGAGGAGGGCATGGCAGTCGCCTCCAAGATCGGCGATGACTACCTGCAGAAGAAGGCCCGCGGCTACGCTACGCCCGAAACCTTCAACCACGGCACATCCCAGCAGCGTTCCACTTGGCTGATGAAAGGTTTCCGCACCGGCAATCCTGCCGACGGCGACACCTTCTCCCCGCGCTACAACCAGTTATAAAAGAAGGGATTTCGCCGCGCTGATGCCCGCCAGGGCACCCGTGGCGAAAGCGAGCTGGAGGTTGTATCCTCCGGTATCCGCATCGATATCCAGCACTTCCCCGCACAGATGGAGTCCCGGCACGATCCGGGACTCCATCGTTTTGGCCACGAACTCGTCGGTGCTCACGCCGCCGGCGGTGATGACCGCCCGCTCGTATCCGACGTAGCCGGCGATTTCGAAGGGCCAGGATTTCAGCGCCTTGGCGATACTGACCAGATTGACCCACACTTTCGTGTCAGCCCTCCCCCGCCGCTCCAGGGTGATGATCTCGGGGTGCATCGCCGTGAAAGCCGGGATGAGGTCCCAGGGCATCAGCTTGCCGAGCAGGATGCGGCAGCGTTCTTTCTCGCGAATGCGGCGCGAGCGCGGGTCCCTGTCGATCTCCGCCCAGAGTTCCTTGACACGGAGGGTCAGGTCGGTCAGGTCGACGCCGGGCTTGAGATCCAGCACGAGACGGACCCGGGAGCCGTTGACCAGTGCCTTGACGGCCTTGCGGCTGAGCTGGAATCCGACCGGGCCTTCCAGGCCGCCGTCGGTGAAATCAATGTCGCCGAATTCCGACGCCACGTCCGTGCCTTCGACCTGCAGAGTCAGCTGGATGTTCTTGAGGGAGATGCCGCAGAGTTTCTCCCCCAGTTCGGAAAGGGGTGTGCTGCGGTCGATATGCAGGTCCTTGTCTTCCTGCAGTTTGTATCCTTTCGGCACGAGGGCCGTCAGGGACGGAAAGGTGGGAACGATTTTGTGGCCCAGGGCCTCCGCCCAGCGGAGTCCGTCGCCGGTCGACCCGGTGGTCGGATAGCTCAGTCCTCCTGTCGCGATGATCAGCCGCCTGCACTTCCACTCCCGGCCGTCGGATGCTGTCAGGGTGAAGCCCGGAGGCAGCTCGCCCCTGAAAACGTCCGGCTTTGCCGGACCCCACCGCTGCGCTTCGCTTGCGGTCCCCCCTCTTACGGTGCCGAGGGTGGCACGGTTTTCTGGGGCGACTGCCTCCGGGCCTTCATTCACCCTGATAGCGACGATTTCCGTGTCGGTTTCGATCTTGACGCCAAGGGAGTGGCAGGCGGAGACGAGGGTGTCGACGACGTCGGAGGCGTGGTGCGAAGCCGGGAAGGCCCTGTCGCCGCGCTCGACGACCGTCGGCATGCCGAAGTCCTCGAACCAGTCTACAACGGCCTGCGAAGGCAGGTTATAGAAGGCGGACTTGACGAAATTGGGCTTCGAACGGATATGCCCGGAGAACTCGTTCCAGTCCTTCACGTTCGTGAAATTGCACCGGCCCTTGCCGGTGATCATCACCTTGCGCGCCGGCCGTGGCATCTTCTCCAGGACGGTGACCTGCGCGGCCCGGCCGGCGTCCACGAACGTACGGGCGGCATGGTATGCCGCCATCAGCCCGGACGCTCCCCCGCCGACGACAACGATCTCCGACTTCATCAGCGCTCCTGCATCCAGACCTGCATGTGGCCCGGGCCGCGGTGACACCAGGCGTAGTAAGGGATCAGCGTCAGGTCGCCGTCCCGGATGACCCGGATGCCGCCCAACAGGTCGCGGCGCAGCTCGGTCGTGAGTTCGTCGCCGACAGCGACGGTGGCCTCCAGCACGTCGCCTTCATTGTCCGGCCACTCGGCACAGTACACCAGCGGGCCGCGCTCCACGGCCAGGCGGCCGCGATCGGCCTCCACGGCCTCGTGGGCGCGCACCAGACGCGGCTCCATGTCGAAGTGGAGCTCCACCTCGTCACCGGCCTTCCAGTCCCGCGTGATGCAGAAATAACCGTGATCCAGCTCTGCCGTCTGCTCCTCGCCGTTGACCCGTACGCTGTAGCCGGTCTGTAGACCGTCAGCATAGGAGTAAAGGTCGCTCGGGACCACCTCGCCGCGCACCCAGCCCGGGATACGGAGCTTCAGGGTGAAGGTGCCGGCCTTGTTGGCGTCTACCGTGATGCAGACGTCGCCGATCCAGGGATAGGACGTGGCTTGGGAGAGGGTGACTTCCCTGCCCTGCAGCTTGTGGGTCATCGTATTGGCCATGTAGAGATTGACATACAGGTCCTTGCCCTCAGCGGCATAAACGTAGCCCGGGACGGAGGGGATGAAGCGGCAGATGTTGGACGGGCAACAGGCGCAGCCGAACCAGGGCTCGCGGTGGTGGCGTCCGTCGGAGGCCAGCGGGTTGGGATAGAAGAAGGTCCCGCCGTCCAGCGACACGCCGGAGATCACGCCGTTGTAGAGCGTACGCTCCAGCACATCGATGTACTTGGCGTCGCCGTGCAGCAGGAACATCCGGTAGTTGGTGTAGACATTGCCGATGGCGGCGCAGGTCTCGCAGTAGGAAGTGAGGTTCGGCAACTCGTAGTTGTCGCCGAAGGCCTCGCCGGAATGGCGTGCGCCCACGCCGCCGGTCAGGTAGAGCTTCTTGGAGACGATGTTCTCCCAGATGCGGTCGATGGCATCGATGTAGGCCTGCTCACCGGTGAGGGCGGCCACATCGGCCATGCCGGAATACATATACTCGGCACGGACGGCGTGGCCAACGGCCTCGCTCTGCTCCGTGACGGGCTGGTGTGACTGCGAGTAAGGATTTCGCACGCGAGTCGTCCCGCGCTTGTCCAGGAAATACTTCGCCTGGTCGAGATATTTCTTCTCACCGGTCGCCAGATAGAGCTTCGCGAGCGCCATCTCCGCAATCTGGTGGCCGGGCACGCGGACCTGCTGGTCGGGGCCGTCGCCGATCTCCCGGATGATGCAGTCCGCGTACTTGATGGCGATGTCAAGGAAATTGCGCTTGCCCGTGGCCTGGTAATGCGCCACGGCGCCTTCGATCATGTGGCCAAGGTTGTAGAACTCGTGGCTGCCGCCTTCGACCTCGCTCCAGCGCTCGGGACCTACCCAGTCATGTGGGTGCCAGGGATTCATCTGGCGGGCGGTATTGAGGTAGCCGTCAGGCTCTTGCGCTGCGGCCACCAGGACCAGCACGCTGTCGATATAGGCCTCGAGCTTTGCATCCGGATAGGTCTGCAGCAGGTAGCTCGCGCCCTCGATGGTCTTGTAGACATCCGTGTCGTCAAAGGGGAAACCGCCAACGTGGTAGGTCGAATCCGGCTGCGTGGCACGCACGAAATTGTCGTAACGCCCGGTCTCCTCGCACTTGCTGAAAGCCAGCGGGATGGTGACTTCGCGGCTGGCCTGAAGGCGCTGGCCCCAAAAACTGTCGCCCATCACTTTCACGTCGGTAAACGGCACCTGGCCGATGGGATAACCGGTCTGCGGAGTAGCCTCGCGGCAGGCGCTCAGCACTGCGGCAGCAAAGGCGAGAAGGAAGAAGAAACGTTTCATAAGCGGGTGAAAACAAAAAAGGGAAAGCTTAGCACATCGCACCGCTACGACCTCCTACCCTTGCTGCCTTCCGGCCCTGGGGGAGTTCAGAGGGAGCTGGTCGTGTACGACTTTCCCGCAGCAAATATAGTAAAAAAATCAAATACTGTTGAATATCAGCGGGAGAATGTCGTCCACTTTCTCGAATTTGAGGATCTGCCCGGAGGCGACCATCAGCACGGACATCGGCTTGCCGGACTTGGCCTGGTACTGGGCCATCACCTGCCGGCAGGCACCGCAGGGCGTGGCCGGCTGCGAGCCCAGACGGCCCATCACGCCGCCGGCGACGGCGATGCTGAGCATGTCCTTGTCGGGATAGCGGGCGCCGGCGGCGAACATCGCCGTCCGTTCCGCGCAGAGCCCGGACGGGAAGGCGGCGTTCTCCTGGTTGGCCCCGCGCACGATCTGTCCGTTGGACATGCGCACGGCGGCCCCGACATGGAAATGCGAGTACGGCGCGTAGGCACCCTGCATCGCGTTGACGGCTTCCGCCACCAGTTCCCGGTCTTCGGGATTCATCTCGTCGACCGACTTGTACACCTGGTACTGAATGTTGATCTCTTGGGTCGTCATGGTATCTATGCGGTTATTCTTACATCTCTACCCGCTCCCCCAGGAAATGGGGGCCGCGGTGCACGGCCAGGTCGATGAACACCTTGACGCGTGCGAGCAGTTCGCGGGCATGGGTTTTCAGGGCACGCATGGAGCGGACGTCGGGGGCGTTGAACCCGACGGCGTCGATCCCGTGCTTGCCGGCCAGGAAAAGCGCCCGTTCGTTGTGGAAGCGCTGGCTGACAACGATGAAGGAGGACTGGCCGAAGACTTCCCGGGCACGGACCACGGAGTCGAGCGTCCGGAATCCGGCATAGTCCAGCACGATCAGCGAGTCGGGCACGCCGCGGGTCTGCAGGGCCTTGCGCATCTGCTGAGGCTCGTTGTAGGAGGCATGGCGGTTGTCGCCGCTCACCAGGATCTTGTCCACCTTGCCGGCTGCAAGCAGCGCTGCAGCGGCGTCGATCCTATAATGGAAATAGGGATTGGGGTGGCCGTTGCGCAGGTTCGAGGAAGTGCCGAGCAGCAGGGCGGCATGGCGGTGCGGGACCGAAGCGAGGTCTGTGTAGAGGCGCCCGGACGAATAGCTGCTGATCCGGAGGTTGCATACGACCACCAGCACAGCAACAAGGCCTGCGAGGACCAGCAGGATACAGAGGACTTTTCGCATCGTCCTTCAAATATAAGCATTTTCCGGCAGCTTTTGTGTATCTTTGCAGTCGATATGAAGATCTGTGTGGGACTTTCCGGAGGCGTAGACTCCAGCGTGGCCGCCTTGCTGCTTAAGCAGCAGGGCTACGACGTGTTTGCCATGTTCATGCAGAACTGGCATGACGTCGAGGGCACACTGCACGGCGACTGCGAGTGGGAGGAGGACCGGTTCGTGGCGGAGATGGTCGCACGCAAGATCGGTATCCCATTCTATTTCATTGACTTGAGCAAGGAGTACCGGCAGCGGGTCGTGGACTATATGTTCGACGAATACGCCCGCGGGCGCACGCCCAATCCGGATGTCCTGTGCAACCGCGAGATCAAGTTCGCCGCCTTCCTGGAGGCGGCCGAACGGCTCGGGGCCGACTATGTGGCCACGGGCCACTACTGTCGCAAGGAGGCACTCCCGGACGGGACCTTCCGCATCCTCGAAGGGACGGATCCCAACAAGGACCAGAGCTACTTCCTCTGCCAGCTCAGCCAGGACCAGCTCGCCAAGGCCCTCTTCCCCATCGGGGACCTCCTCAAGCCAGAGGTCCGGCGCCTCGCCAAGGAGGCGGACCTTCCCTCGGCGGAGAAGAAGGATTCGCAGGGCATCTGCTTCGTGGGCAAGGTGGACCTGCCGGTCTTCCTGCAGCAGAAGCTCCGGAGCGTCGAGGGGGACGTCGTCGAAGTGTTCGGGGCCTATTACGCCGACTCGGCGAAATACGCCCGCGACCGCGAACTGCTCACCCGCGGCACGGAGCTTTCCGACGGGGAGCTGCTGGAGCTTTCCACACCCTTCGATTATTCGGATATCCGCTTCGAGACGGAGACCTACCGTTCCGGCAAGCACCACATAAAGAAAACGCGCGACAAGGCCAACCCCTGGGCCCGGCGCATCGGCCGCCACGAAGGCGCACAGTTCTACACCATCGGCCAGCGCAAGGGTCTCGGCATCGGCGGCCACGCGCAGCCGGTGTTCGTACTGGCTACCGATATCGACCGCAATGTCATCTATGTGGGCGAAGGCGAGGAGCATCCCGGGCTGCTGCGCCGCTGCCTGCGCATCGCCCCGGACGAGATCCACTGGATCCGTCCGGCGGAGGCGATGGCCATCGGCAGCCAGCGCCGCTACCGCGTGCGCATCCGCTACCGCCAGCCCCTGCAGGACGCCACCCTGCTGATGCGGGAGGGCGGCCTGTACATCCTCTTCGACCAGCCGCAGCGCAGCATCACGCCCGGCCAGTTCGCCGTGTGGTACGCACCGGACGGCGAGATGCTCGGCAGCGGCGTCATTTCCCGTTGATTTTTACTTTTATTTTTTTTGATTATGAAAAAGTTTCTTTCGCTGACAGTTCTTTGCGCGCTTGCCCTGACGGCCTGCGCGCCGAAGGAGAAGACGCTGGTCGCTTATTTCTCCGCGACCGGCACCACCGCCAAGGTAGCCGCGGCCCTCGCCGAGGCCACGGGCGCCACCCTCTATGAAATCCAGCCCGAGGTGCGCTACACCGACGCCGACCTGGACTGGCGCAACCAGGAGTCCCGCAGCTCCCTGGCCATGAAAGACCCGGCCTGCCGCCCGGCCATCGTAAAGGACCTGCAGGATGCAGCTTCCTACAGCACCATCTATCTGGGATTCCCCGTCTGGTGGGGCACCGCTCCGCGCGAGATCAACACCTTCCTGGAAAGCTATGACTTCTCCGGCAAGACGGTCGTCCTCTTCGCCACCTCCGGCGGCAGCGACCTCGCACAGGCCAACGCTGAGTTCAAGGCCGGCTACCCGGCCCTGGTCTGGAAGGACGGCAAGGTCCTGGCGAACGACTCCACGCCCGAGCAGCTCAAGGAGTGGGTGGCTTCGCTGCAGTAGTTATTTGCGGAGCTCCCGCACCGGGAAGGTGAAATAGGTGTCGGGATAGGGCTCGTCCACGAGGGTGAAATGCCACCACTCGCTGTCCAACGGCTTGAAGCCGTGACGCAGCATCGCCTCGCGAAGGACCATCCGGTTGGCGAACTGTTCTTCAGTGATCGCAGTGAAGTCCGGATGCGACTCCTCGCCGAACCAGTCGAAGGTCCCGCCCATGTCGACTTCCTTCTCCAAAGCCATGTCAAACAAGGTCAGGTCCACCGTGGAACCACGCGTGTGACCTGACTTTTCCATGATATACTCCTGCTCGAAGAGCACGGACTTGTCCAGGTCCGGATAGAAGAAGCGTTTCATCGTCGTGTCCGAGATATCGACGGACCAGCGGACGAAGTGGTCCACGGCACACTGGGGCCGGTAGGCGTCGAAGATCTTGAGGCGGTAGCCCTGGCGGACCACGTCGTCGCTGACTGCCTTGAGGCTGTCGGCGGCGCGGCGGGTCAGCAGCGCCGTCGGCTGCTGATAGCCGTCGATGCGGGCCCCCACGAAGTTGTAGGTGCTGAAATAGCGGATCTCCAGGATGGCGTCGGGTACGACGTCGGCGATATTGACAAAGTCACGGTTGTCCGTGGCCGGGTCCGGCCGGCAGGCGGAGAGACCGGCCAGCACAAGGGCCGCGGCACAGTTCAGAAGCATCTTTCGCATAATGGTCATTTTCTGCAAAAATACGTATTTTTGTAAACACAGCATTTTCCGGCAATATGCGGCATGTCATGTTTCCTTTGATCCTGATCGTCCTCCTGGGCGGCGTCGCCTGGACCGCTTGGCGCTTTTGGCAGATCCTGCCTCTCCCCGCCTGGGGGAAGGCGGTGGCCGTCACCGCCTATCTCCTGTCCTTCCTGGTCATCTTCCCGCATTACATGCTGGGAGACCGGATGCCGATGTGGCTGGCCACGGGCACCTATGTGCTCGGCACTTCCTGGATGATCTTCTTCGCGTATGCGCTGATGCTCTTCGCGCTGCTGTCGTTGGGCAGGATCCTGGGGCTCGTACCCGCCTCCCTGCTGAAGGACTCCGCAGCGGGGACCGGCCTGATGCTGGGTATGCTGGCACTGATCCTGGTCTGCGGCCACGTGCAATACCGGCACAAGCACCGGGAAATCATTGATATCCAGACCGAGAAACCGCTCGAGCGGCCGCTCCGGATCGTGCTGGCCAGCGACCTCCACGCCGGTTACGGCATCCGCGCGAAGGAGCTCGGGCACTGGGTGGATCTGATCAATGCCGAACGGCCGGACCTGGTGCTCTTCGGCGGCGACCTCCTGGACGGCGCCATCCGCCCGGTGCGCGAGTGCCGCTACGCGGAGGTCTTCCGCCGGATCGACGCGCCCGTCTATGCCTGCCCGGGCAACCATGAGTATATTTCCGGCATCGGGGGTGCGGAGAGTTTCTTCGCTGACGCGGGGATCCGGCTGCTGAAAGATTCTTCCGCGGAAGCCTGCGGCATCCGCATCGTCGGCAGGGACGACCGCGCATCCCACAGCCGCACTCCCCTGTCGCAACTGGCACCGCCAGACAGTCTCTTCACCCTGCTGCTCGACCACCAGCCCTATCACCTGGAAGAGGCCGAGGCCGCCGGGATCGACTTCCAGTTCAGCGGCCACACCCACCACGGCCAGATCTGGCCCGGCAACTGGATCACCGACGCCATGTACGAGAAGGCCTACGGCTCCCACCGGCGCGGCACCACCCGCTACTACATCAGCTCCGGCCTCGGCCTCTGGGGCGGCCGCTTCCGCATCGGCACCCGCTCCGAATACCTCGTCCTCACCCTCCACAACTGACTCCGACCCCAGCCTCTTTCCAGCTTTCCCTGCAGCTGCCTGTCTCGCTGTAGCATCGGCAGGAGTGACAGGTGCTTGCAGCGTCCCAAGAAGTGGACCTCAGCCAGCATATTTGGCGTATTTTGCTGGCAGGGGTACAATATATGGGACGATACCGACACCGGGACCGATGGCGGAGCGTTATACAGAATCCAATAAACTGGCCGCGGCTTCGTAGGTCAGGCCCGTCACGCGGGCTATCTGTTCCACGTTAGCACTGAATCGGAAACGGATCTGACGGAGGCACTCCGGTTTTTCTTCATCTGTCAGTTCATTGAAAGACTGTTTCCGGAACAGGCTCCGGCACAAGTCCGGCATAATTGAGATAATAGCCTGGTCCCTGAATGCCGGAAGGTTTTTCTCGGAGGTTTCGATCCGACGCTTTGCCTTTGAAGAATTCTCCAGAAAATAATTCATCCGCTTCGGCGTTCGGAACAGCTGCTCGACATATTTCCGGTTCACGTAAGATTCGGGAAGGATAAATCCTGCATCGCCAACGAGCCAGTCCGGCGGAAGGTCGGTAACTTCACTGTGAAACATCCTGATCCGGGCACGTTTGGAGATGTCACCTATTCGCCTCCCCCGTCGAGGTTCCGGGTTGAAGAATACGTTCCCTGTCCCCCAGGAGTATTGCGAGGGATGGGCGCAGATATTTGCTGCAACGCTATTCATCTGCACATAGGCGATGGTCCGCTCCATCGCCTCGTCCTGTTCAGGGATCTCCCTGATATCCACATCGTTGCGACGCAGGTATTCCTTGTATCCGTACTTATTTCTAAGGTACCTGGAATAGCGGCTTTTGAGGGCGTTGATGAAAGCAAGTACCTCCTGCCAATCCCCATAGACGACGAAATGGAGGTGGTTGGACATGAGGATAAAGGCAATGATCTTTACCTTGGAGCGGGATGCCTGGACGGCTACGTAGTTCATACCGGTTTTATAATCGTCTTCATCCAGGAACCAGAGACCGTCTTCGAGATGACCGGTCGTTATCAAGTAACACTTTCTCATAGTTTTGTCAGTTTCAAAGTTCTACCTGACAAATATAGCATATAGGGCGTAAAACTACAACGGCACTGCCTGTCTCGCCAAGGCAGCTGCAAGGAAAAGCCTCCGGGGCGATGGATGATTGTCACGAATTATTCGTATCTTTGTAAGATATAACCGAAATAAATCTACCACAATGGCAAACGTCTATGATTTCTCCCTGCCGGCCAAGAAGGGCGGCGAAGTCCGGCTCTCCGACTTCAAGGGCAAGGTCCTGCTGATTGTCAATTCCGCGACCGGCTGCGGCTTCACCCCGCAGTACGAAGACCTCGAGGCCATGTACGGCCGTCTCAAGGCCCGCGGATTCGAGATCCTCGACATCCCCTGCGACCAGTTCGGCCACCAGGCCCCCGGTTCCGACGACGAGATCACCGAATTCTGCACGATGAAGTTCGGCACGGACTTCCCGCAGTTCCGCAAGTCCGAGGTCAACGGCCCCGGCGAACTCCCCCTCTACACCTGGCTCAAGGCACAGAAAGGCTTCGAGGCCTTCGACGCCGACAACAAACTGACCCCGCTCCTGGAGCAGATGTTCGACAAGGCCGACCCGGCCTGGCGCACCAAGAGCGACATCAAGTGGAACTTCACCAAGTTCCTCGTGGACCGAAGCGGCGAGGTCGTCGCCCGGTTCGAGCCCACCAAGGACATGGCCGCCGTGGAGGCAGCCGTCGAAGCCATCCTGTAATTACCAATCTACCACAATATCTTATGAAAAAATTCCTCTTCCTTATGATTTTCCCTTTCTCTCTCTTTGCCTGCTCCGGACCGAGGACACAGACCCAGGCTCCCGACGGAAGCAAGTACCTGCCGTACGACCAGCGCACCGGAGAAGAATCCGTCGTCTATTTCACCCGCAACCTTTCTGCCGAAGGCCTCATCCAGGCCTACGAACAGGTGAACGGCAAGATCAGCGGCCGCGTGGGCGTCAAGCTCCACACCGGCGAGCAGAACGGCCCCAACATCATCCCGCGCGAGTGGGTCAAGGCCCTGCTGGAGAAGGACCTCCCCGACGCCACCATCATCGAGACCAACACCTACTATGAAGGCGACCGCTACACGACCGAGAAGCACCGCCAGACCCTCGAGGTCAACGGCTGGAACTTCTGTCCCGTGGACATCATGGACGAAGAAGGTGTCGCCACGATCCCCGTGGAAGGCGGCAAGTGGTTCAAGGCCATGTCCGTGGGCAACCACCTGCTCAACTATGACTCCATGGTCACCCTCACCCACTTCAAGGGCCATACCCAGGGCGGATTCGGCGGATCCAACAAGAACATCGGCATCGGCTGCGCCGACGGCCGCATCGGCAAGGGCTGGATCCACACCACCCCGGGATCAGATGACCAGTGGAATATCGCTGAAGAAGAATTCATGGAGCGCATGACCGAGTCCACCAAGGCCACCCTCGGCCACTTCGGAGACAAGGTCACCTTCGTCAACGTGATGCGCAACATGTCCGTCTCCTGCGACTGCGAAGGCGTCGCCGCCGAGCCGGTCGTCACCCCCGACGTGGGCATCCTCTCCTCCCTCGACATCCTGGCCATCGACCAGGCCTGCGTAGACATCATCTATGCGATGACCGAGGAGGAGCACCACGATATGCTCGAACGCATTGAGACCCGCCACGGCCTGCGCCAGCTCTCCTACATGAAGGAGATGGGCATGGGCAACGACAAGTACATTCTGATCGACCTGGACAACGGCGGCAAGCGCATCACCGCCGCCGACGCCGCCAAGGACCTCAAGCCTTTCGTCAGAGTCGGGGAATAAGCGATCCTGACATACAGACGAAAAGACCTGCACCCGGATGGGTGCAGGTCTTTTCGTACCATGCGGACGAGGCCGCTAATAGCTGAGCCCGAAGCCGTAAGGGATCAGGGCATACCCTTCCACTTCCAAGAAACTGGGGACATCTTCCTTGTTGATTTCGACGGCCTGCTGGGATGCAGGAAGCCCGAACGGCATCTTGCCGCAAGGGTTGAACTTGCCGGTCAGCACATCCATCACGGCAGGGAGTGTCGTGCCAAAGGTGGCCAGCCAGGTCCGTGATGCCGGACCCTTCAGTTCGGAGAGCACCCACGGTTTGCTGCAGTTGACAAGGATGACCGTCGGCCGGGTGGCAGCAATACGGCTCACGTAATCGACGTCAATCCCGTTGGCCGACAACAGATTGATGATGGGCGCCTCCCCACCCGTCCCTCCGAGGAAACCGCCTCCCGTGGAAGGGGTGAGCCACAGGACGGCGACATCGGCCGCATTCACCTTCTCCACGAAACGGACCGGCCAGGCGTTGTCTTGCGGGACAACGGCAGCATGACCGCTGCTACGGGAATTGCCGAGACGCTCGAAATAGACCTTGGTCCCGTCCTTGAGCGGGAGGAGCGAATCCTCGTTGCGCATCAGGACGATGGATTTCCGGAAGGCTCCGGCTGCCAATGCCTGGTGCTCTTTGCTGTTCGCCACGGTTTCCGCCTTGTCGGGATCGACATACGGATTCTCGAACAAGCCGAGTTCGAATTTCTCGACCAGCAGGCGGGTAACGGAGCGGTCGACCTGCTCGTCCGTAATCATCCCTTTGTCATAGGTGGCACGGAGATTCTTGAGGTCCACGCTTCCGGAGAACAGGTCCGTTCCGGCGTTGACGGCTTTCTGGTAACGCTCGGGCACGCTCAGATCCTCCACGCCCCACGGCATTCCGTCGATCGGTCCCGTATCGGAGTTGACCAGTCCCTTGAAGCCGAGTTTCCCGCGAAGGACCTCGGTGAGCAGACCATAGTTGAAGGCGGAACCGACTTCTTCGAACTCCGTCCTGTACGGACGGGCATAATAAGGCATGATGCCGGACACACCGGCCTCCACGGCAGCCTGGAAAGGCTTGACGTGGTAGTCGAACATCCCGCCGGGATAGACAAGGTTCCTGCCATAGGAGAAATGCGAATCCCAGCCCTTCATCTCCGCGCCTCCGCCAGGGAAATGCTTCATTGTCAGGGCAACGGATCCCTCACCCAGCTGTTCGCCCTGGAACCCCAGGACAAGGGCGCGTGCAATGTCGGACACGCGGTCCGCATTCTCGCCGAACGTGCCTTCGATGCGGTTCCAGCGCGGCTCGGTAGCCAGGTCGAGCTGGTACATATATCCCTTGCGGATGCCGCAGGCCACCCACTCTTCGGCTGCAGTCTCGGCAAATGTCCGGATCAGGTCCAGGTCGTCGGTTGCTGCCAGGCCCAGGGTGCCGGGCCACTGGGTCAGGTAGCTGTTGCCGACATTGAGCCCCATCGAGTTGTCCACGGCGACGTGGTTGCGCGGGTTCGACGCGAAGATGACGGGAATGCCCAGCCGGGAACGCTCCGCCACTTCCTGGACATTGTTCGCCCATTCGGCCATCGTCCTTGCAGGAGCGTTGGCGCGGAGGATGAAGTGCCGGAGGTTGCGCTCAAGGATGCCCTTCGTGGTATCGGAGGCATTGATCTTCTCCTCACCAAGTTCGAGGCCGGTGAACACATTCCGCCTCGTGACGGCGTCCTCTTCGTTGAGCTCGCCGGTCGCCGGGGACATCATGTTGATCTGGCTGATCAGCATAAAGCCCAGCTTCTCATCGATGCTCATCCGCCCCAGGAGGTCTGCCGCACGTTTCTGCGGCGTCAGCCGCCAGTCCTCGTACGGATCCAGTTTCCCGTTCTTGTCCAGGTCCTTGAAACGGTATCCGTTCTTCTCGATGACCTGGACGTTGCGCGTGCCGAGCTCCGGCTGGACATATTGCCGGGTCCCG